>ERZ807291.11-NODE-11-length-268275-cov-30.052084_pt1 | contig 268275 bp, 185 predicted proteins | sample MGYA00521257_ERZ807291 | MGnify/ENA primary metagenome ERZ807291 (study PRJEB31413, sample SAMN03169783) | marine metagenome | biome: Marine; feature: Water; material: Subsurface seawater | place: North Sea | collected 2011-04-28 | depth 1 m m ... | reverse complement strand
ATACAGTGCAATCAACCGCGAAGGATTCCTAGAAATTTTCTGAAGTCTCTTAAAATTTTCTATTTCAGCAACAGAAGTAATCCGAATTGGCAATATGACTAAGCATCAATATATTAAACACAATCAGAACAAAACAAAAACATGGGCTATGGATAAGTTTATAGGTTAAATTTTTGGGAAATTATGGGATATAATATTTATATCAACTATTATACAACATATAGATGATTAATATCATTGTATAGCTATATATATAAATTTATACTGTTTTAATAATTTAAATAATTGGGTAATATGACTTGCATATAAATTAAATATGTATTTTTTTAAATAAAACTATTGCATCCCATGAAATCCCATGCCATCAATAAAAAATCAGATGAAGATGAGTTCGGGGCACCAAACGACCCCAAGTAAATAAAAAACTCTAGCAGGTTTCATACAGGCACTCGCTTTCATCAGACCAGAGATCCGGCGCGTTAGCGAGAAGACATCCTCCCCCAGATGGCGCGCGCAGCTGGAATTCCCGCAAGGCGGGTTGAAGTTGGCGGATTGATCAGTGGCAGCAGATCAATCCGCCTTTCTCATTTCTGGAGGAGTGGGCAGGAGTATTTTGGGGGTGTTGGTATAGCCCGCAAAGGCAAGTGAAGGATCGGATCAGGCCGGATGGCGCGAAGATTCAGAGGTGAAAGTGACCACAAGGTGGACGCAAAGGGCAGGGTTTCGATACCGGCTTCTTTTCGTCGTGTAATTGAAATGTGTGATCCTGATTGGACTGAAGGATTGCCGCCTCGTTTAATTCTGGTCTATGGTGGTATGACCCGCAATTATCTTGAAGGTTTTACTGTTCAAGCTATGCATGAGGTCGACGAAAAGATTTCTCGACATCCTCGTGGTTCCGCCAAACGAAAAGCGATGGAACGTCTGTACAGTGCGCAATCCCTAGAAACAGTCGTAGACGAAACCGGCCGGATTGTTTTACCTGCCAAAGTACGTGAAAAAATTGGATTAAGCGTAATGGCCCGCTTCGTTTCCTCTGGTGATACATTTGAAATTTGGCAGCCTGATTTTTATGAAGCTAGTATAGCCGCTCTCGATGATGATGGTTTTGATCCAAATATGGATCCATCCGTGTATTTGGATGGAGATACAGTTTAAATGTCGGTCGGGGGGCCTCATGTACCGGTATTGATTGACGCAATTCTGCAAAATTGCGCACCTATTCAAGGTGTTTGGCTCGATGGAACTTTTGGAGCAGGGGGCTACGCTCGTGCGTTCTTGGACGCAGGTGCTAGTCGCGTTATCGCTGTAGATCGAGACCCTTTGGCCTTTGAGATGGCAGAATCTTGGGCACATACTTATAAAGATCGTCTAATAATGAAACCTGGTTTTTTTTCAGACATGGATAAATTTGGCAAGAATCTAGATGGAGTTGTTCTGGATTTAGGCGTCAGTTCTATGCAGCTTGATTTGGCTGAGCGTGGTTTTTCATTTATGCGTGACGGACCTTTGGATATGCGTATGAGCCAAAAAGGACCTTCGGCGGCTGACTTGGTGAATGCGGTAGAAGAAAAAGATTTGGCTGGCTTACTTTATCATTATGGAGAAGAGCGCGCGAGCCGGCGCATTGCACGAGCCATTGTTGCTGCCCGCCCGATAACAACAACCTTTCAGTTGGTGAGAGTTATTGAAAAATGTTTGCCTCGATCAAAGCCCGGTCAGTCCCATCCTGCAACCCGTAGCTTTCAAGCTATACGGATTGCAGTAAATAATGAATATGGTGAGCTTTATCAAGGTCTGATGGCTGCTGAGCGTGCTTTAACACTAGGCGGTAAATTGGCAATTGTTACATTTCACTCTGTTGAGGACAGAATGGTGAAACGTTTTTTGACTGAGCGATCTGGTAGGGCAGCAAAGGCTAATCGCTATGCGCCAGAAATTTTTTCATCACCCGCTCAATTCGAAGTGAAAATACGTAAGGCTATTGTAGCCGATGAAACGGAACTTGAAGTCAATCCGCGCAGTCGCTCGGCCAAGCTGCGTGTGGCCATGCGGACTGATGCACCCGCAGGGGATATAGATCCTAAATCTATTGGGATGCCGTACATTAAAGGGCTTATGTAATGCGGACAGTACTCTATATTGTGACAACTATCGCAGTGGTTGCTCTCGCCTTTTGGGCGTATCGTGAGAATTATGCCACGCAGGCAGTGCTCTCAAAAACTGAAAAATTGCATCGAGAGATACGCCACGCTCATGGTCGGTTGGCAGTTCTACGCGCAGAATGGGCTTATTTAAATCGTCCAGACCGCCTACGTGATTTAGCTGATATAAATTTCGATCGTTTGGGTTTATTACCATTTCGCGCTGATCAGTATGGACACTTAGATGAAGTAGCGTATCCAAAGCCTGAATTATTGCCAATTACTAATGCGATAGAGGTATCCGGAACTTTGCCAGTAATAGCGGGTGATTTACAATGATCCGCACACCCCTTCGTCCACTGGCTCAAATTTTGCCTGCACGCGCTGCAGGCGAAAACCCCGAAGCAATCGAATTTGAAAATCTTCGAAACCGTCACGAACAAATGCGGGATCGTATGCGTCAGCGTGCGGAGAGTCGATTGTTGATATTGGGTGTTTTTTTTATGTGCGCATTCTGTGTAGTAGGCGCCCGCATGGGTGTGCTTGCCACTTCTGAACCCGCTGAGCCAAGGGCAATCGCGAAAGGATCTATTATTTCCGCATCGCGTGCCGATATTGTTGATCGCTACGGTCGGCTACTTGCAACAAATTTTGATACCCATGCGTTATACGCTCAGCCAACTCAAATGGTAGATCCATTGGCTGCCGCTAATGGGCTTGTACAGATTTTTCCAAACCTAAAAGAGGAGGAGTTAATAAGAGGTTTTACCGGAAAACGTAAATTTCTTTGGATAAAAAAGAAAATTAGTCCGGAACAGATGCAAGCCGTGCATGATATTGGTGATCCTGGACTGTTATTTGGGCCACGTGATATGCGGCTATACCCTAATGGAACTCTTGCTGCACATGTGCTTGGGGGAGCATCTTTTGGTAAAGAGGGTGTCAGTGCTGCAGAAGTCATCGGTGTAGCCGGCGTAGAAAAGTATTTCGACGATTACCTTCGGGATCCTGCTAATGGACGAAAGCCTTTACAACTTTCATTGGATTTAACCGTTCAGGCCGCAGTAGAGAGAGTCCTAATGGGCGGTATGAAAATAATGAATGCAAAGGGTGCAACTTCGGTTTTGATGGATGTGGAAACTGGAGAAATCATATCAGCCGTATCTCTACCAAATTTCGATCCCAACAATCGGCCTCGCCCGATGATAACTGGTGATCAATCTGACAGCCCACTTTTCAACCGTTCGGTTCAGGGGGTGTACGAGCTTGGGTCAACTTTAAAGATTTTTGCAGTGGCACAAGCGTTAGATCTTGGACTAATATCACCTTCAACAATTGTTGACACTGCTGGTCCTATGCGGATTGGGGGTTTCCCGATTGGTGAATTTAGAAATAAGAATTATGGTAAGTTAAGTGTCACTGATATTATTGTAAAATCCTCTAACCGAGGCACTGGCCGTATCGCTCTCCAAATAGGTGCTAAACGTCAACAGCATTTTCTGCGTAGCCTTGGTTTCTTTGAACCCACGACCTTTGAGATAGTAGAAGCCGCTACAGGTAAACCGCTTTTGCCTAAACGTTGGACAGATTTAAGTACGGTTACCATCAGCTATGGTCATGGATTATCGTCTTCTCCGATGCATTTGGCTGCAGGATATGCAGTAATCGCTAACGGAGGTCGATTAGTAAAGCCCACTATCCTCAAGAAAGAAGGTTCACAAATGGGTGAGCGTGTTATGCTTGAAACGTCTGCAAGAGCTGCGCGTGATATGTTACGCAAGGTTGTAACCCAAGGTACTGCTTCAATGGGTGAAGTGCCTGGTTATGCGGTTGGTGGGAAAACGGGTACTGCGGATAAACCAAAGCCACGTGGAGGCTATTATGAGGACAAGGTCATTGCTACTTTTGCAACAATTTTTCCGTCGCATACTCCAAAATATGTTTTAATTGTGACGTTAGATGAGCCTGTTGAGACAAGTGGGGACAAACCCCGACGCACAGCCGGTTGGACTGCGGTACCGGTAGGTGCTGAAATTATCCGTCGTATTGCACCTTTACTGGGTCTCCGTCCAACCGTTGAACCCAAAGCGTTGGCTGATATAACATTGACAAGTAGTAACTGAGCCAAAAGGCTAATTTATGTGTAAGCAGGTGAAACCACTTTCGGCACTGGGGCTCACGGCTCATAGGCGGTATTCTAACAACGCCGATAAAAATCCACTAATATCAGGTGTAGCTGTAGACAGTCGCGATGTCCGAGATGGTTTTTTGTTTGCTGCAATGCCGGGAGCCCGAGTGCACGGCGCGGAATTCATTAAATATGCGATACGAATGGGAGCTGTGGCAGTATTAACAGACGCTGAAGGTGCTAATTTAGCAGCTGCTCATCTGAATGGAGTGGCGGTTGTGATCGCAGATGTTCCCCGAGAGGCCTTATCACGGGCTGCGGCGCTTTGGTTTGGTGGTCAACCAGACATGATGATTGCTATCACTGGAACAAATGGGAAAACTTCTGTTTCAACTTTTGTTCGTCAAATCTGGCTTGCATTGGATCTGCCAGCTATAAATCTCGGTACAACAGGTGTGGAGGGTACATGGACTGCGCCACAAGCTCAAACAACGCCAGAGCCTATAACTTTGCATCGCACTTTAGCAGAAGCGAAAGAAATGGGCGTCACGCATGCCTCTATGGAAGCATCATCTCATGGCCTGGATCAGCGTCGCCTTGATGGTGTTGTGCTTAAGGCGGCTGGATTCACAAATTTTACTCAAGATCATTTGGATTATCATAGTACTTTTGAAGCATATTTTTCTGCAAAAGCGTGCTTGTTCAAACATGTTTTGCCCGAGGATGGCATTGCTGTGATTAATATGGACGATGCCCGTGGGTCTGATATGGCAGCAATCGCTAGAGCGCGTGGGCAGAAGGTATTGAGTGTTGGACGCAACGGCGCTGATCTGCATCTATTAACACAACACTTTGATGCGACTGGTCAAGATTTGAGATTTTCTTACTTAAATCGTATCTATATGCCTCGTTTGTCGCTGATTGGAGGCTTTCAGGCTGATAACGTCATGTTGGCAGCTGGTCTTGTTATTGCCTGTGGAGCTGATCCTGATCTGGTTTTTGAAAAGTTACCAAGTTTGAAAACGGTTCGTGGTAGGATGCAATTAGCAGCGACACGAGACAATGGAGCTAATATTTTTGTTGATTATGCGCATACACCCGATGCCATAGCTACAGCACTGGCGGCAATGCGGCCGCATGTGATAGGAAAATTGGTTGCTATTGTCGGGGCTGGTGGAGACCGCGACGCAGTCAAGCGCCCACTTATGGGACAGGCCGCTGCACAGAACTCAGACGTAGTTTTTGTCACGGATGATAATCCGCGGAGTGAAGATCCGGGCACCATTCGTTCAGCTGTAATGACCGGTTGTCCTGCAGCTGTGGAGGTTGGTGACCGCGCTGAAGCTATTTTGCGCGCCATTGATATCTTGGAGCCAGGTGATGCATTGCTAATTGCGGGCAAAGGCCATGAAAACGAGCAGATTATTGGTGATGATATTTTACCCTTTGATGACGTTGAGCAGGCAAGTGTTGCTGTTGCTGCGCTGGAAGGAAGATTAACATGACTATTTGGACAGCCAAGGATTTGGTAAAGGCCACTGGGGGCAGCACAACCACTGATTGGATTGCTACCGGTATTTCAATTGATAGTCGAACCCTTTCGCCTGGGGATTTATTCGTAGCTTTAAACGCAGAGCGTGATGGTCACGATTATGTTGCTGAGGCCTTTGCGGCTGGTGCGGTTGCTGCTTTAGTTACGCATGTTCCAAATGGCGTATCAGCAGATGAACCATTACTGATCGTGCCTGATGTCCTTACCGGGCTGGAGTCAATAGGTATTGCAGCCCGTGCGCGAACTGCGGCTACAATAGTCGCTATAACGGGCAGTGTAGGTAAGACTTCGACCAAGGAAATGCTTCGTACAATTCTGAGTGAACAGGGACGTACCCATGCATCTGTTGCCAGCTATAATAATCATTGGGGTGTGCCACTTACGCTAGCGCGGATGCCTGCTGACACCGAATATGCAGTAATTGAGATTGGGATGAATAATCCTGGAGAAATTGCGCCACTGGCCAAAATGGTGCGACCGCATGTTGCTTTGATTACGATGGTTGCAGCAGCCCATCTTGCAGCTTTTGATAATATCTGCGGTATTGCTTGGGAAAAAGCTTCCATTCTTGATGGTCTGGAGGAAAAAGGTACTGGAGTCTTTAATAATGATTGCTCTACAGCGCTGATTTTATTATCAAAAGTACACGATTTAAAATGTCGATCTGTTAGTTTTGGCCTGACTGGCTCTGATTTTAAACTAAAATCATGGGACTTAGGCCAGGGTAACACGGTGGTAGAGGCCGAAGTGCGTGGCGCGCCTCTTCTTTTTAAGATTGATGCCGTAGGCAAACATTTTGCTATGAATGGGCTTGGTGCGCTAGCTGCAACTGAAGTTCTTGGCGCAGACTTGGCACTGGCGGTCCAATCGCTTGGCCGCTGGGCTCCTGATGACGGGCGAGGTGCGCGCGAAGTCATACATCTTGATCCAGTTGAAACCCAAATGGTGATTGAATTAATTGATGATAGTTACAATGCAAACCCAACCTCAATGGAGGCTGCATTGGATGTATTAGCCATTGGAAGAATTATAAATAATACTGGCACGATTGCTGAAGGGCGCAGAATTGCATTTTTGGGAGACATGAAAGAGCTTGGTAGCCAAGCTGTATCGATGCATGGTGATTTGGCTTGTCTGGATGTCATGGAAACAATAGATAAGATTTACTGTATAGGGCCATTGATGCGGCATCTTTATGAGGCATTACCATTAGAAAAACGTGGGCTGTGGACTGAAACGTCGGCTGAAATGGTAACAAATATCAGACGGAAACTAAAAAGTGGTGATGTAGTACTAGTAAAAGGTTCCCTTAGTATGAAACTTGCCCTCGTCGTTGACGCCATCCGGAAAATGAGCCATCCGGTTAGCGCGGGAACAAAACTGCAAGATAAAGTTTAGGAACGTCTGAAATGCTATATTGGTTGACGGCTCTTTCGGATGGTGGTGATTTTTTTAATCTCTTCCGCTATATCACATTTCGTGCTGGTGGGGCATTTCTGACGGCGCTAATTTTTGGTTTCCTATTTGGCAAGCCTCTCATAGAGGTGTTGCGCCGTAAGCAAGGTAAGGGGCAGCCTATCCGCGATGATGGACCGGAAGGACATTTTTTAAAGGCTGGAACACCAACAATGGGTGGTTTGTTGATAGTGGGATCCCTGACCACTTCTACTTTATTTTGGGCAAGGTTAGATAATCCATATGTCTGGATTGTACTCGGAGTGACTTTGTCATTTGGTTTGATAGGTTTTGCCGATGATTATGCCAAAGTTGCTAAACAAACAACGGCGGGTGTTTCGGGCCGTGTGCGATTAATTTTAGGATTTATTATTGCAGGGATAGCGGCCTATTTTGCAACGATAAGCCACCCTGAAACATTGCAAAATCAACTGGCATTGCCCGTGCTTAAAGATGTTTTGGTTAATCTTGGATTTGTTTTTATCCCCTTTGCGATGATAGTAATTGTAGGTGCAGCTAATGCAGTAAATCTGACTGACGGCTTAGATGGACTGGCAATTATGCCTGTGATGATTGCGGGTGGTACGCTGGGTGTGATTTCGTATGCAGTTGGGCGCGTCGATTTCACTGAATATCTTGACGTTCACTACGTACCAGGGACGGGAGAATTGTTAATTTTTTCAGCTGCGTTGTTCGGCAGTGGTTTAGGATTTTTGTGGTATAACGCCCCTCCTGCTGCTGTGTTTATGGGTGATACCGGCTCCCTGGCTTTGGGTGGCGCGCTTGGCTCAATTGCAGTGGTGACAAAGCATGAGTTGGTGCTGGCAATCGTTGGTGGGTTGTTTGTGGTGGAAGCGTTGAGCGTCATTATTCAAGTTTTGTATTTTAAAAAGACAGGGAAACGGGTATTTTTAATGGCTCCGATACACCATCATTATGAGAAAAAGGGTTGGTCGGAACCTCAGATTGTAATCCGTTTTTGGATTATATCTTTGATACTTGCAATTATTGGTTTAGCAACTCTAAAGGTTCGTTGATGTACAGAGTGCGGGCAGTAGTTAGAAATAAATTTTAAATTTGCATATTCGTTAATTTTTACGTTAGGCTTGAAATTTTTTTATTATAAAGCTGGCATTCCAACTTTCATTATTTTTGTATCGCTGAAATATTATGGTACCGTTAATGAAAGTTTTATATTTAATCTATGGTCGCAAAAATCTTTATACTTTATAAAATTACACTTCAAATTTTGAAATTTTGTTATCGAGTGACTTGGTATTTTGTGCATTTGCACGCTACAGGTTGATCGTTTTCTTTATTGTAAAAATAAGGAATAGTGGACTTCATATTAATTGGTTATTTTATATGGTGAAAAGTGTGAATAGCAGTCCTTCTGAAATAAAGCTATATCTGCGAGAAAAATTATGATTCCCGTGCGTGGTGTTAATGGTGTACGTGTCGCGGTCCTAGGTCTTGGGCGTTCAGGATTAACCGCTGCAAGAGCTCTTAAAGCAGGCGGCGCGGTGCCTTTATGCTGGGATGATAATTCGGATGCCCGTAGTAAAGCTGAAGATGAAGGTTTTGAGTGTGTAGACCTAAAACAAGCAGGGATTTTTAAGGATATTGCGCGACTTATTGTAAGCCCCGGTATTCCCCATCTTTATCCTGCGCCAAACCCTATTGTATCTGCTGCGCTAGACGCCAAAGTTCCTTTGGATAATGATATTGGTCTTTTTTTCCAATCTTTTGCGACCCCAGACTGGAATAGTTTTGAAACTGTGCCACGGGTTATTGCCGTTACTGGATCAAATGGAAAATCTACAACATCAGCATTGCTTAACCACATCATGAATGTTGCAGGTCGTCCTGTACAACTTGCAGGTAACATTGGATTTGGGGTCCTTGATATATCGACACCACATGATGGAGAGGTGATTGTTCTAGAGATTTCGAGCTATCAGGCCGATTTGGCGCGGAGCCTTACACCGGACGTTGCTGTTTTTACAAACCTATCACCTGACCATTTGGACCGACACGCTGGTATGGGTGGTTACTTCGGTGCCAAGAGACGGTTATTTGCTGAAGGTGGCCCAGATCGTGCAGTCATCGGGGTTGATGAAAAAGAGGGAATTTTTTTGGCCGGACAGCTAAGTGAAGGTCCGTCGGATGATCGTATCATCTGTGTTTCTGTGGAAAAGAAACTTACTGGCGCTGGTTGGCATGTCTTTGCAAGGCGTGGTTTTTTATCAGAATATAGAAAAGAAAGGCAGGTTGGCTCTATTGATTTGCGCGACATTGGTGGATTGCCTGGTGTGCATAATCATCAAAACGCTTGTTCAGCATATGCTGCTGCGCGCGCCGTGGGAGTTGCTCCCAAAGTAATAGAGAAGGCTTTTCGTTCATTTACTGGATTACCACACCGCAGTCAGTTGATTGCTGAGTCAAATGGTGTTCGTTTTGTGAATGATAGCAAAGCTACTAATATTGATAGCGCCAAAAAAGCACTTGTAGCTTTCAAGAACATTCGGTGGATTTGTGGTGGTTTGCAAAAAGAAGGTGGAATTGACGGGGTGAATGCCGCTTCAGATAATGTAAAAAAAGCCTATGTAATCGGTTGCAACGCTGCCGAGTTTGCAGCGCGCTTGACTGTAGATAGTCAGGTTTGCTTCACTATGGCTGCCGCAGTTACGGCCGCGATTGCTGACTCAGAACCTGGCGACGTCGTTCTTTTGGCACCTGCAGCAGCTAGTTTTGACCAGTATGACAGTTTTGAGCAAAGGGGTAATGATTTTATTACGGAGGTTAAATCGAATTTGTAATGCTATTCACTTCAGTGTCATGGAAAGATCGCTTCTTTTAAGCTAAAATTGAAGATAGATCAGCGTTGCAAATCGCTAGCTGCGGCTTTAGCTGATGACCAAGCCCATTGAAAATTATAGCCACCTAACCAGCCTGTCACGTCAACAGCTTCTCCTATAAAATACAATCCCTTAACCTTAGTTGACATCATAGTTTTTGAACTCAGCTCGTCTGTTGCGATGCCACCATGAGTAACTTCTGCTGTTCGGTAACCTTCCGTTCCTCCTGGGATAAGTTGCCATTTGGCAAGGTTTTCGCAGATTAAGTTGATGCGATTGTCTGATAGGTCTCCTAGGCGACCTGACAGATCAATTAGGTTGCCTAGATAGTCTACAAGTCGATCAGGTAAGTATTTTGCGAGTTCATTTGCTAAAGATCGTTTACCTTCTTTGGTGCGTTTTTGACGCAGAATGGCGTTAAAGTTTTTGTCAGGCAAGAGATGGATGGTTATAGGTGTTCCAGGTTCCCAATAGTTGGAGGCTTGTAGAACTGCTGGTCCAGAAAGGCCTCGGTGGGTAAACAGCATTGCTTCCTTAAAGCATGTGTTGTTGACCGTGATCTGCGTCAGGCATGATACACCAGAAATTTTTGCGAAACGAGCATCTGCAAATGTTAAGGGGACTAACGCAGGTTTTGTTTCTGTAACGCGATGCCCAAATGTTCGTGCAACTTCGTAAGCGTAACCGGTAGCACCCATCTTGGGGATAGATTTTCCACCGGTAGCAATAACAACGTTTTGAGCTTGAATTTTTGTCATTTTCCCATCATTTTGAATAGTCACGATGAAGCCGCTAGAATTTTTAATAATTTCTGAAACTGACGTTTGTAAACGTAACTCAACCTCAGCTTTCTGCATTAGTTTACGAAGCATATTGATGATGTCTTTAGCTGAGATATTGCAAAATAATTGACCTAGAGTTTTTTCGTGCCAACTAATTGCATGTCGATCAATAAGATCAATGAAATCCCACTGACTAAACTTTGCGAGTGCAGACTTTGCAAAATGTGGGTTTTCACTTAAAAAAGCTTCTGGACAGCAATACATATTAGTGAAATTGCAACGTCCACCACCGGAAATTCGAATTTTTTCTCCTGGGCTTCGAGCGTGATCCAATAACAACACCCGACCACCAGCATGCGCAGCGCACATCATTCCAGCCGCACCGGCGCCAATTACTAGCGTATCGATATTCATTTGCTTGCACTGCATTATTGTGCAATCAGGGTCAAGTCTGTGATTTTTAAATTACTGTTACAGATAATGAGAAAGTAACATTGCTGCTAAATTGCAGACATTAATTTGCAATTCTGAATTTTGCCATTCTTATTTTATAAAAATTTAATGTGAATTGAATTTCACTAACAAGAAAAATTTGTGTTTTATACGTTTATTGCTGACGCTAGACTACGAAGCGGCAAAGGCATATATTTGCTATTTTGGCGTGTGAATTGACTTACACTATAAATTAATAATTTTCATAATTATTCTGCTCAACAAAAGCTGGTCCGTGTGGTGTTTTTCCGTTATAGCTATATTCATAACTCGGAATAACCGAGAGATTGAGGCAGATAACAGGCAATAAGGTGGCAGATCATGACTGAGATGGTCTATGGTACCGTTCCGGTTAGGGACGGAGAACCCATTTTTCCAAAATGGTGGAGGACAATCGATAAATGGTCGTTGTCTTGCATCTTAATTTTGTTCGCAGTTGGGATGTTATTGGGATTTGCAGCTTCAGTACCTTTGGCAGAAAAGAATGGCATTCCACCCTTTCACTATGTTGTAAGGCAAGCTGTTTTCGGTGGTGGTGCTCTGATTGCAATGATTTTAATGTCAATGATGTCACCATTGTTGGTGCGGCGTCTAGCTGTAATTGGATTTTTGATTTCCTTTGTAGCTTTAGCTTTGCTTCCTTTTTTCGGCACTGATTTTGGCAAAGGCGCGATGCGGTGGTATTCGTTAGGGTTTGCTTCGTTTCAACCTTCCGAATTTCTGAAACCTGGTTTTGTTGTAGCAGCAGCTTGGATGATGGCTGGGAGTCAAGATATAAACGGTCCTCCTGGCAAGCTTTGGTCATTTGTCCTTTGCGTTTCAATAGTACTTATGCTTGCTCTGCAACCTGACTTTGGTCAAGCTTGTCTTGTTTTATTTGGTTGGGGTGTCATTTATTTTGTGGCAGGTGCATCAATTGTTTTGCTCGTGGGTATGGCTTGTCTCGTAGTTTTTGGTGGTACTATTGCATATTCTAACTCTGAGCATTTCGCGCGGCGTATTGATGGCTTTATGAGTACAGATATCGATCCTCGGACCCAATTGGGCTATGCGACTAATGCGATCCAAGAGGGTGGACTATTTGGAGTTGGTGTTGGCCAAGGGCAGGTGAAGTGGTCTCTGCCGGATGCACATACTGACTTTATTATTGCTGTTGCTGCTGAAGAATATGGCTTAATTTTAGTACTTTTTATAATTGTATTATACATGATGATCGTTTTGCGATCACTTCTTAGGTTAGTGCGTGAACGCGACCCCTTTATTCGTCTGGCTGGTACTGGGCTTGCTTGTATGTTTGGTGTTCAGGCAATGATCAATATGGGTGTGGCAGTTCGATTGTTGCCTGCCAAGGGTATGACCCTTCCGTTTGTGTCTTATGGTGGTTCTTCAGTAATTGCTTCCGGTATTGCTATTGGAATGTTGTTAGCTTTCACAAGGGTAAGGCCCCAAGACAAGATCTCAGATTTATTAGGCCGAGGGCGGAGATGATTTTGTGCAATATTGGCAATAAGCTTGTCGCCTTAATAGGTTTCGAATGAAACAACCTCTTCTTTTGATCGCTGCGGGTGGGACGGGCGGGCATATGTTCCCAGCGCAGGCTCTCTCAGAAGCGATGTTGAACCGTGGTTGGTCCGTCAAGCTGAGCACGGATAAACGTGGTGCGCGTTACACGGATGGGTTTTCAAATGCCATTGAGACAGAACTGGTTTCGGCGGCTTCATTTTCGCAAAGTGGCTTTCTGAGCAAAGTGGTTGCACCTTTTCAAATTGGTGCGGGAGTTTTGACCGCCACAATGAAAATGAAACGTGAGCTTCCTTCAGTTGTCATAGGATTTGGTGGCTATCCGACTATTCCAGCAATGGTTGCTGCCACACTGTTAGGGCTACCACGCATGATACATGAACAAAACGGTGTTTTGGGCCGCGTTAACAAAATCTTTGCGCCGTATGTTAGCTCAGTTGCCTGTGGCACATGGCCTGCCGACTTGCCTAAGACGCTTGATGCTGTGCATGTTGGTAATCCAGTCCGTAAAGCTGTTTTGGAGCGTGCTGAATCAGGGTACATTGTTCCTGGTGACTACCCTATGGACCTTCTTGTAATCGGTGGTTCCCAAGGTGCGGGCATTTTATCAGAGATTATTCCATTTGCGATAGCTAACCTTCCGGCAGATCAAGTGCGATATTTGCGGGTCAGTCATCAGGCGCGTGCAGAAGATGTGGATCGTGTCAGCGATTTCTATGCCAAGCACGCTATTGACGCAGAAGTAAAACCATTTTTCCAAGATGTACCGAGACGTATGGCTGAGGCACAACTGATAATTTCACGTTCGGGGGCAGGCTCTGTATCTGACATCTCGGTTATTGGACGCCCATCAATTCTGGTTCCCTATGCAGCTGCAACTGATGATCATCAAACGGTTAATGCGCGTAGTTTAGTTGAGGTAGGTGGAGCTATTTTGATACCTGAAAATCAGCTAAATGTTGACCTAATGACTGAGCAAATTAAAAGAGTGTTAGGCAATCCCAATGGTGCATTGCAAATGGCGCTTGCTGCAAAAAGTATGGGAAAGCCTGAAGCTGTAGAGACTCTCGTCAATATGATTGAATCACTTGCTGAGAAAGGCAAAGCATGAACGCTGCCACAAAATTACCTATGGACGTTGGTTTAATACACTTTGTTGGTATCGGCGGTATTGGGATGTCTGGCATCGCTGAGGTGCTATTGAACTATGGTTATAAAGTTCAAGGTTCTGACCTTAAGGCGACTAAAATCACTGACCGTCTCGTAGAGTTAGGTGCAAAGGTTTTTGAAGGTCAATTGGCTCAAAACGTCGAGAATGCTGCAGTTGTTGTTATTTCTTCCGCAATTAAACCTGGTAATACAGAACTTGATAAAGCGCGTGCTCTTGGCCTGCCGGTTGTGCGCCGTGCTGAGATGCTTGCGGAACTGATGCGTTTAAAATCAAATATTGCAGTTGCAGGTACGCATGGAAAAACAACGACTACGACCATGGTCGCTGCTTTGTTAGATGAGGGGAATTTCGATCCAACTGTCGTAAACGGCGGAATAATCCAAGCCTATGGAAGTAATGCTCGTAAAGGTGAGGGTGAGTGGATGGTTGTTGAGGCTGACGAAAGTGACGGCACGTTTAATCGACTTCCTGCCACTATTGCGATTGTTACAAATATCGACCCAGAACATATGGAGCATTGGGGTACTGAGCAAGCATTGCATAAGGGGTTTCTCGATTTTGTATCAAACATTCCATTTTATGGAGTGGCTGTTTGCTGTACAGATGATCCTGATGTTCAAGCTCTTGTGGGTAAGATTAGTGATCGGCGGGTCATCACATATGGCTTTAATGCGCAAGCTGATATTCGGGCAAAAAACTTAACTTATAAAGGTGGAAGTGCTCGATTTGACGTTGATTTACAAGAGGAGGGTGTCTCTATTAATAACTGCTGCTTACCCATGCCGGGTGATCACAATGTGTCTAATGCGCTTTCTGCAATAGCAGTCGCACACCATTTGGGTATGAACGGAGATCAGATCCGTTCAGCTCTGGCTTCGTTTGGTGGTGTTAAGCGCCGTTTTACTTGTGTGGGGGTAGTTAACGAAATTACCATTATTGATGACTATGGTCACCATCCAGTTGAAATTTCTGCTGTGCTAAAAGCTGCGCGGCAGGCGACTGATGGACGTATAATCGCTGTGCATCAGCCGCATCGCTTTTCAAGATTAAGTCACCATTTTGATGAATTCTGCGCCTGCTTTAATGACGCTGACGTTGTGGGGATTGCGGAAGTATTTGCAGCAGGAGAAAAACCTATAGATGGTGCTAGTCACGACGACCTGGTTTCTGGCCTTATAAGGCACGGCCATCGTCATGCCTGCACTATAAGCGATGAGGATGACTTGACGCGTTTGGTTTTTGACCAGTGTCGACCAGGTGACATGCTCGTATGTTTAGGGGCGGGCACAATAAGCGCGTGGGCTAATAATCTGCCTGAGCGTTTACGCAAAGAACAGCTGTAGGCTTGGGTCTCCATCGTGCCTGATCTTGCTTGTTTGATTGACCTTTGCTCAAAAGCCGTGAAATTTATGATCACCTCAAATACTTTGAAGTAATTGCCTTATGAATATTAATAGGATTTTTAGTTTTATTTACTTTTTTTTAATTCACTTTGGGCGCTTTGTTCTTGCGTGTTTATACTCAGGCTTCTTGACCTGCGTGCCCCAAGCAGCCATTTCTTGATTATGATTTATGACTTGCCCAAAGTGCGTGGGGTTTTAACCGCGCAAAAAGATCTTTCATCCCTAACATGGTTACGGGTTGGTGGGCCAGCAGATTGGTTGTTTCAACCTGCTGATACGGAAGATTTGAGTTTTTTTTTGAAAAACCTAGATCCGCAAATACCTGTGTTCCCTATGGGAGTTGGTTCTAACGTAATTGTCCGTGATGGTGGCTTGAAAGCAGTTGTGGTCCGACTATCACCACGTACTTTTGGACAGATAGAAGTTAACGAGTTAGAGGTTACTGCTGGTGCTGGTGCACTGGACTCAAGAATTGCCATAACTGCTGCCGCTGCCGGAATCGATCTGACGTTTTTTCGTACTATTCCAGGATCTGTTGGTGGGGCATTACGTATGAATGCGGGTTGCTATGGTAGTTACACAGCTGATGTGTTTGTTTCGGCTCAAGTGGTGCTGAGGAATGGAACCATCACTACACTTTGTGCCAACGATTTATACTTTAGTTATCGTAACTCTCGTATGCCAAAAGGTGCCGTGATCACCTCGGTTACGTTGCGTGGTGGCTCTGCTGATCCGGACGCCCTTTTTGCTAAGATGCAGGATCAAATTGTTAAGCGTGATGCAACCCAACCCACTAAGGAACGCAGTGCGGGTTCAACGTTTAAAAATCCAGCTGGCTTCTCATCAACTGGGCTGTCCAATGATGTGCATGATCTAAAAGCGTGGAAGGTGATTGATAATGCTGGTCTACGGGGTGCGCGGCTTGGTGGAGCACAGATGAGTGAGAAGCATTCAAACTTTTTGATCAATACAGGAAGCGCAACGGCTGCTGATCTTGAAGGATTAGGTGAAAAAGTGCGAAAAAAGGTTTACGATTCAAGTGGTATTACGCTAGAGTGGGAAATCATGAGGGTAGGTGATCCAGCATAAGGACACGCTTGCATGATTTGTCGTTTAAAAAATAAAAACGATGAATAAACATAAGGGTTCAAAAAGGGCTCAAGGATAAAATATATGGCGGGTCAGTCGAGCAGGACTTCCCCAACAGTGGCGGTGTTAATGGGTGGCATCTCAGCTGAGCGAGAGGTTTCGCTCTCAAGCGGGAAAGCTTGTGCATCGGCTCTAAGGGATCAAGGATACAAAGTGGTTGAGGTCGATGCTGGCCCCAGTCTGGTTCAATGTTTGCAATCAATAGACCCGTATGCTGTTTTGAATTGCCTGCATGGCCGTTGGGGAGAAGATGGCTGTGTTCAGGGTATCCTAGAGTGGGTCGGCATTCCATATTCGCATTCGGGAGTTTTGTCATCGGCTTTGGCAATGGACAAGCAGCGCAGTAAAAATATTTATCGTAGTGTTAAGCTGCCTGTTGTGGACAGTATTATTGTACCGGCAATTGCGGCACGTGAGAAGCATTTAATGAAGCCGCCGTACGTAGTGAAACCAAATAATGAGGGGTCCAGTGTTGGTGTATACGTTGTCCATGAGAATTCAAGTGGTCCCCCGCAACTTGGGTTAGATATGCCAGAACTAGTCATGGTTGAGGCCTATGTAGAGGGTCGTGAGCTTACCACAACAGTAATGGGTAATCGTCCATTAGGCGTCACAGACATAATTACTGATGGTTGGTACGATTATGACGCGAAATACAAACCAGGTGGATCGCGACATGTAATCCCAGCAGATATCCCAAACAACATTTTCTACCTTTGTCAAGAATATGCTCTGCGCGCCCATAACGCTTTGGGTTGTCGTGGTGTGTCGCGAACTGATTTTCGCTGGGATGAAAGTAAAGGTGTTGCAGGCCTGGTTTTACTTGAAACTAATACCCAACCCGGAATGACTCCCACTTCCCTGGCGCCGGAACAGGCAATTGCAGCAGGGGTAACTTTTGAAGAGCTTTGTACATGGATGGTAGAGGATGCATCATGCCATCGTTAAAGAACCAGGCTAGAATTGATCCTGCTCCGTCTCGCTGGTCGTGGCGCTTTCAGCGTTTAATGCTTACTCCTGCATTTTTATTTGGTTTGCGCATCGGTGTGCCGTTTGTTGTGACCTTAGTTATTGGCGCTTGGTGCATTTCTAATCCGGAAACGCGAGCAGTGATTGCGAAAGCCGTAATGCAAGCTCGAGAAAGCATTGAACAACGCCCCGAGTTCATGGTGAACTTAATGGCCATTGATGGTGGCGACACAGATCTTTCTGAAGCTATAAGATCTTCTGTATCACTTAACTTCCCTGTTTCGTCATTTGAATTAGTGCCTTCTGAAGTTAGAAATAAGTTGTTGAAATTAAACCAAATTAAGGAAGTTTCTGTTCGAATTCGGCCTGGTGGCATTTTACAAGTTGATGTTGTCCCAAGAATTCCAGTCGCAATCTGGCGTACTGCAGATGGTCTAATCTTGATAGATAATGAAGGCAAATCAATAAGTCCTGTATCACTTCGTAGCTTGTATCCAGAACTCCCGGTTATTGCTGGCGAAGGTGCGCCAAAACACATAAATGAAGCGTTGAAACTTATTTCTGCGGCAACTCCTCTTGGTGATCGATTGCGTGGTTTGGTGCGTTTAGGAAACCGGCGTTGGGATGTTGTTTTAGACCGGAACCAACGTATTCTTTTGCCAACTAAAGGCGCTGTCCGCGCCCTTGAGCGGGTAATTTTTTTGGAGACTACGCCAACACGTCAAGTGCTTAGTCGTGATATTGCACGCATAGATTTGCGACTGCACGGGCGACCAACAGTGCAAATGAACGCTGCCGCTAATGAGGAATGGCGGCGCATAAGACAGTTGAACACTAAGAAAGAGTTGCAGTGATGAACGATCTCTATTCAAACCAGCGCAGCATGCGCAACATGCGTAATATTGCAATGCAGCGGGGTGTAGTAGCTATTTTGGACGTTGGCAGTTCAAAAATAGCATGCCTTGTCCTTCGCTTCGATGGAGTGCCTGACGTTAGTACTGCAAGCGACATTGGCCCATTAGCTGGGCAGTCTGGATTCCGTGTAATTGGTGCCGCAACAACCCGCTCTCGTGGAGTAACTTTTGGTGAAATAAACGCAATTCAAGAAACAGAAAGTGCTATTCGTACTGTTCTACAAGCCGCACAAAAAATGGCTCACAGTCGTGTTGATCATGTAATCGCATGTTTATCAGGAGGAGAGCCGCGTAGTTATGGACTAGATTCTCTAGTTGATGTGCAAGGTCATATCGTTACGGAGGAGGACGTGGCTCGTGTTTTGTCTCTTTGTGATGTTCCTGATTACGGTGAAGGGCGCGAAGTGCTACATGCTCAGCCAGTTAATTTTGCGCTAGATAACCGTTCTGGTTTATCTGATCCTCGGGGCCAGATGGGCGCCGAGCTAGCTGTTGATATGCATATGTTAACTGTTGATACATCTGCTGTTCAGCATCTCGCAAATTGTATCAAGCGATGTGATCTTGAATTGGCTGGAATTGCTTCAGCTTCATATGTATCGGGCATTTCTTCCCTAGTTGAGGATGAACTTGAGTTGGGTGCTGCTTGTATTGATCTTGGTGGTGGCTCAACGGGTATCTCAATTTTTATTAAAAAACATATGATTTATGCAGACTCTGTGCGGATGGGTGGTGATCATATCACAAGTGATATTTCGATGGGGCTAAAAGTACCTATGGCTAATGCTGAAAGAATTAAAACTTTTTACGGTGGTGTTCAGGCGACAGGCATGGATGATCGTGAAATGATCGAGATCGGTGGCGAGACAGGCGACTATGAACATGATCGGCGCACCGTCAGCCGTGCAGAATTAATTGGCATTATGCGTCCTCGCGTCCAAGAGATTCTCGAAGAAGTTCGGGTGCGACTGGATGCTGCAGGCTTTGACCACCTGCCTAGTCAGCAAATAGTTTTGACAGGTGGCGGTAGCCAAATTCCGGGCCTCGACGGTCTGGCTTCTAAAATTTTAGGACAGCAAGTTCGTTTAGGCCGCCCGCTGCGAGTGCATGGATTGCCACAGGCAGCAACTGGACCAAGTTTTTCCAGTGCGGTTGGGTTGGCACTTTTTGCAGCCCATCCGCAAGACGAATGGTGGGACTTTGACATCTCGTATAACCGTTATCCTGCTCGTAGTTTGCGCAGGGCAGTAAAATGGTTTCATGATAACTGGTAATCACAATATGTATTGCAATTACCGATATGGAGTAAAAAAGCGCGTTTAATTCCCCATATTTTGCGATACTTTGGTTTTTTTACGTGACGAATAAGACACAAAGAGTTTATAAAGGTACCAATACAACAAAAAAACACCCGCGAATGCGGCAAACTATACAGGCGGATATCACAATGACTTTGAACCTTTCACTGCCAGGGCAGGATGAGCTTAAACCTCGCATAACCGTTTTTGGTGTGGGTGGGGCAGGCGGTAACGCTGTCAACAATATGATCGAAAAAGCGCTGGATGGCGTTGACTTCGTAGTTGCTAATACTGACGCACAGGCTCTGCAACAATCTACAGCGGCTAACCGCGTTCAACTGGGTATTAAAGTTACGGAAGGGCTTGGTGCTGGAGCACGTGCAAGTGTTGGAGCCGCCGCAGCTGAGGAATCAATTGAGCAGATAGTTGATCATTTAGCCGGAGCGCATATGTGCTTTATCACAGCAGGAATGGGAGGTGGCACAGGAACTGGAGCTGCTCCAATCATTGCGCAAGCAGCTCGTGAATTAGGTGTTTTGACGGTTGGTGTCGTGACCAAACCTTTTCAGTTCGAAGGTGGCAGGCGGATGAAGCAGGCTGAGGATGGTGTCGATGCATTGCAAAAAATGGTTGATACTTTGATCATCATACCAAACCAAAACCTTTTTCGATTAGCGAATGAAAAAACCACGTTCACGGAAGCTTTTTCAATGGCGGATGATGTCCTTTATCAAGGTGTAAAAGGTGTAACAGATCTGATGGTGCGTCCCGGTCTTATTAATCTTGATTTTGCTGACGTTCGCGCAGTTATGGATGAAATGGGAAAAGCGATGATGGGTACCGGTGAATCAGAAGGTGAGGACCGAGCCATTCAAGCAGCTGAGAAAGCAATTGCTAATCCGTTGCTTGATGAGATTTCGCTGCGTGGTGCAAAAGGAGTTCTCATCAATATTACCGGCTCTCATGATCTTACCTTATTCGAATTGGATGAGGCGGCAAATCGGATTCGGGAAGAAGTTGATCCGGATGCAAACATTATTGTTGGGTCAACTCTCGATACGGCAATGGAGGGTATGATGCGGGTCAGCGTTGTAGCAACTGGCATAGACGTCAGTGATGCGCATGGTGAAGTTCCAGCGCCACGCCGGACATTGGCAGAACCTTTACCCTATAGCGGGACAGTTAGTGTTGCTGAGCAAGAGGCTGTCTTGGAACCAACTTCTAATTTAGTGCATGCAAGTACTGAGGAGCCAGGATTGTTTCCTGATCTTGAAAGATCAGAAGGAAATTTTCCAGCATTAGAAGCCCTCACACCCAAAGAAGGAAATTCAGATTTTGAGCAAGATGACTTGCCGCCTCCAGCCTACAAGCCTCACGTAGCTGCTTTTGGATCGACATCTGGCCATCAAGCCTCAATTGGTGAAGAAACGCCTTTACCAGGTACGCCATCGGCAGAAGTATTGGCTCGTCTGAACGAAGTAGTAGGAAGAACCGCCCCTGAGGCCCCCACTCTTAAAACATCGTCCGCCGAACCAGAAGAAAAACCACGCTTTAGTGGAATAAATTCGTTGATAAATCGCATGACGGGTTCGGGTGAAGATGTCACAGCTGGTATTCCGTCTAGGCAGCAACCTTCGGTTCAAAGGCAAGCTACAACACCGGCGGTACAGCCTACAGAAGCTGTTGACCCAGATCAGGAACGGATAGAAATCCCAGCCTTTCTGCGTCGTCAAGCAAATTAACAAAAATTAATTGATGATCTTAATTTAGGCCGCCAAGTGGTGGCCTTTTTTATCGTTTATGCTGGAAATTGGATTACCTCTCCGCGTGTGTCATATTTCAAATTGTTACAAAGATTGAATTGTGTTTTTGGACTGCCCCCTGTTTTTCTTTTCTAAGTTCAGGGTTATAAACATTGCCATGCAAACCACTTTAAAAACACCAATTGTATTCACTGGCTGGGGTTTGCACACAGGAAGATTGGCTCAATTGACAATTTGTCCCGCAATGGCTGATCAGGGCTTTTGGTTTTGTCGAACAGATATAAGCGTCGGTAACAATTTGGTGCAGGCCCGTTGGGATGCAGTTCAGCCTTCTTCCCTTTGTACAACCCTAGCAAATAAAGATGGGGTCACAGTAAGTACGGTGGAGCACTTGTTGGCTGCTCTTGTAGGCTGTGGGGTACATAATGCCTTGATTGAGATCGATGGGCCAGAGGTGCCAATTTTAGACGGATCTGCACTAGCTTTTGTGCGGGGGCTTGTTCGGTGCGGTCTACGTGTCCTCTCGGTGCCGGTGCATGCGCTGGAAGTATTAAAGCCTGTTTCAATTATGTCCGGAAATTCCACAGCAACGTTAGTCCCTTTTGACTGTTTACGTATTGATTTTCAAATCAATTTTGATGATTCCGCTATCGGTAGCCAATATAAATCCTTGAGATTGGTTAATAGTAGCTTCGCCCGTGAGCTTTGTGATAGCCGTACATTTTGCTGTAAGGGCGATATTGATAGGATGCAGGCTAATGGTAAGGCTCTTGGTGGAAGTCCAGGCGATAATGCGGTAGTTTTTGATGGTGCTTTAGTTGCCAGCCCTGGAGGATTACGCCATCCAGATGAACCATTGCGTCATAAAATGCTTGATGCTGTAGGTGATCTGGCTTTGGCTGGTGTCCCATTAATTGGACACTACACCGGAGTGCGGGCAGGGCATTCGCTTACTAACAGATTACTTAATAAATTGTTTACAACATCTGGAGCTACTAGGATGATTACATGTGATAGAAGAATTACAGAGCGTTTGCCCGGCTTTGGCCTTGTTTGGGAAGAGATTCCTGTTGTTGTATGATTTATAGTGAATTCGTCATTTTCTCCGCTGGAATTTGTGTGCTAGAGAGTAAAGTGACAGCCCGGATAATGGGTGGCGTATGGCATCGTTGGGGGCGGTAAGGCATGAACTGGAGCAATTCCATGACAAGGCTGACTTTAGTTATGGCTATAGTGGCTGTGCTTGCAGCTTGTGGTGGTAATGGCCGTCCAACTACGGGTGGTTTATTTAATAAAAAAGAAATTCCACTTGATAATTATACAGCCGAACAAATTTTTGGCCGTGGAGAATTTGAGCTGGATAATGGCAACGCTAGTGAAGCAGCATACTACTTTTCTGAAATTGAACGGCTGTATCCGTATTCTGATTGGGCGCGTAGAGCATTAATTATGCAAGCATTCTCATATCATAGTGATAAGGATTATCCGAACAGCCGGTCAGCAGCACAACGGTTTATAGACTTTTATCCCGATGATGACGATGCAGCCTACGCTCAATACCTTCTGGCCTTGAGTTATTATGATCAAATTGATGAAGTTGGGCGGGATCAGGGACTTACCTTCCAAGCACTTCAGGCTTTGCGCGAAGTAATTGAACGTTATCCCGACAGTGAGTATGCTAAGTCATCGATTTTAAAATTTGACCTCGCTTTTGATCACTTGGCGGGTAAAGAGATGGAGATTGGACGTTATTATTTAAAACGTGGTCGGTACACTGCTGCGATAAATCGATTTCGTGTTGTGGTAGAGGATTTTCAAACTACAAGTCATACGCCTGAAGCCCTGCATCGCCTTGTTGAAAGTTATTTATCGCTTGGTTTGACAGCAGAGGCGCAGACTGCAGCAGCAATTCTTGGGTATAATTATCAATCAACTGATTGGTATCAGGATAGCTATAAGTTGCTTGCAGGCAAGGGGCTAAAACCTTCAATGCTTAGTGACGGATGGTTGAGGCAGGTGTATCGTCAGATGATTAAGGGTCGTTGGATTTAACTGTCGTATTGGCGAAGGCCAATTTGGTGAACGAGTATGCTGCGCGGACTTGAAATATCAGATATGTTAATAATTGACCGACTGGAGCTTACATTCCAGCCTGGTTTAAATGTATTGACTGGTGAGACCGGTGCTGGAAAATCAATTCTTTTGGACTGTTTGGGCTTTGTTCTAGGTTGGCGGGGGCGTGCTGATCTTGTACGTCACGGTGCGGCTCAGGGAGAAGTCTTAGCATGGTTCGATTTGGTGGAGGATCACCCAGCACAATTTATTTTAGATAATGCGGGTTTGCCGCGTTGTAAGGAATTAATTTTGCGTCGGGTTAATACTGTTGAGGGACGCAAAACAGCGTGGGTAAACGATCGGCGTTGTTCTGGTGAAATTTTACGTGCCTTGTCCGAAAAGTTGATAGAATTGCATGGTCAGCATGATGATCGAGGCTTACTGAACCCTGGCGGGCATTGTGATATTTTGGATGAGTTTGCTGGGCTTGATGAGGCTCGGGCAAATACTGAGATCACATGGCAAAAAGCCAAAAAGGCTAGCAAAGCTCTGAAGTCAGCGGAAGATGCAATGGGTGTTGTCAGGGCAGAGGAGGAATATCTACGCCATGCTGTTGCAGAATTGGATGTTTTAGATCCTAGACCAGGCGAGGATGGAGAGCTTGATACAAAACGTCGTCTGATGCAAAGTGCTGAACAAGTACGTGATCATGTACGTCGCGCTTATCAATCTTTAGGTAATGAAGGTGCTGAAGGTGCGGTTAGCGATGCTTTCAAGTGGTTGGATGGTGCTGCCGAAAAAGCAGATAGCTTGCTCGATGGGCCATTGTCAGCCTTGGGTCGGGTTGTGATTGATCTAGACGAAGCTTTGGAGGGGATTGCAACTGCAATGGACCGATTGAGCTTTAATACATCTGAGTTGGAAGATGCTGAAGAAAGATTATTCGCCATTCGTGACTTGTCACGCAAACACCAAATTATTCCTGATGAGTTAGCGGCATTCGCCGATGATTTGCGCGCTAAACTAGCGTCTTTGGATGCCAGTGATGCTAAACTTTCTAGTCTGAAATCCCATAGGGACTTTGCTGATGCGGCTTATGAAAAGGCAGCAGCGTCATTATCAGCTGAGCGTAAAAAAGCTGCTAAAAAACTTGATAAGGCAGTAATGGTGGAACTTATGCCGCTCAAAATGGAACAAGCAGTTTTTATCACCCAAATTTCAAATGACGTTGCTACAAAAGGTGGTATTGACGCTGTAACTTTTACTGTGGCGACTAACCCAGGAGCACCTTCTGGGCCACTTAATAAAATTGCATCAGGTGGTGAGCTAAGTCGGTTCCTGCTCGCAATTAAGGTTTGCCTTACAAAAAGCCAAATGGGTCTGACAATGATTTTTGATGAGATTGATAGAGGTGTTGGAGGGGCAACGGCAGATGCTGTTGGGCGTCGCCTTGCGTCAATTGCTGAATCTGGGCAGGTACTGGTCGTAACGCATTCGCCACAGGTTGCGGCGTTGGGTACACACCACTTGCGTGTAGAAAAATTAGTTTCGAAAGGTAAGACAAAATCTATTGTAGTTCCCCTAACTAAGTCTGATCGCGTAGATGAGATAGCACGCATGTTGGCCGGTGATGTTATTACAGATCAGGCTCGTGATGCCGCAAGAGTCCTTTTGGATTAATCAGTTAGTATCTTTGGGAAACTTATTCGTGGTGGGCTTTCCACATAACAAGACATAGCCTATGACAAAACAATAAAATTATTTTTTGCAAAAAGCACTTTATGTCCATATCTCTGCGCCGTTTTTTTCTCCAAAAGTTAAATCAGGTCGTTACAGCCTGCGCAGTTGGCTGGTCCGTCCTGCGTCGTCAGGGACCAAGCCAAATTCAGTTTTGGTTTATCGCACTTGCTATTGGGATTGTGGCCGGTTTTGCAGCCCTACTTTTTCGTAAAGGCATCGAAGGGCTCCAAGCTTGGGTTTACGGGACAGATGATGTTCATAATCTCGCTAGCTTTGCTTCATCTTTGCCGTGGTACTTAATCTTGATTATTCCAATTTTTGGTGGACTATTGACCGGTATTATTCTCCATTGGTTCACTAAAGATGCAGTTGTTCGCAGTGTTGCAGATGTGATTGAAGGTGCTGCATTGCGTGATGGGCAGGTGGGAACAAGGGCTGGTATGGCATCCGCATTAGCGAGTTTGATCACTTTATCTTCTGGTGGTTCTACAGGCAGAGAAGGACCTGTAGTTCACATTGCTGCAGTAATCTCTACCAAGGTATCGCGTTGGATCAAAGCGGATGGGATTACCGGACGTGATTTATTAGGCTGTGCTGTTGCTGCGGCAGTGTCTGCCAGCTTCAATGCGCCAATTGCTGGTGCTCTTTTCGCACTGGAAGTAGTACTGCGTCATTTTGCAGTGCATGCCTTTGCTCCGATAGTTATCGCGAGTGTTGCTGGCACTGTAATTAATCGACTTGAATTCGGTGGAATTACAGAATTTGAGCTAACAAAAACAAATGCATTGGCCTTTTATTGGGAGTTACCGGCCTTTTTGGCTCTTGGTTTAGTTTCAGGCTTGGTCGCTGTTATACTGATGCGTGCAATTTTTTGGACAGACGATTTAGGGACTAAATTACAAGAGCGGACTAAAATGCCGCGTTGGCTACGCCCTGTAATATCTGGAGCAATCTTAGGATTATTAGCCATTTTTTATCCACATATCATTGGTGTGGGCTATGAAACGACTACGCTAGCACTAACTGGTCAGTTGGCTTTGAATGATGTTCTTGTTTTTGCGGTTCTCAAAACTGCCGCTGTGGCAATCACGATGGCTGGTCGCATGGGAGGAGGCGTGTTTTCGCCGTCGCTGATGTTGGGGGCATTAACTGGGTTGTCCTTTGGATTAATTGCAACTGGATGGCTTCCGGATATTTCTGGCTCAGTGACACTCTATGCTTTGGCCGGAATGGGTGCCGTTGCAGCGGCTGTGTTAGGAGCACCAATTTCCACTACTTTAATTGTGTTTGAATTGACAGGCGACTGGCAAACAGGATTGGCCGTTATGATTGCAGTCTCGATTTCAACTGCGCTCTCATCACGTTTGGTAGATCGAAGTTTCTTTTTGACGCAGCTAGAGCGACGCGGAGTTCACCTTGCTGCTGGCCCACAAGCATATCTTCCGGCAACGTTTATCGTGGGTAAAGTAATGCGCAAAAAAGATCACCCACAAGCTGCTAATGAAAGCCTGTGTTGGCAGATGATTAATGGTGCAATTTATATTGATGCCAATGCAACTTTGGAGGCCGCCCTACCCATTTTTGATCGAACAATGGTATCTTTCATTCCTGTTGTTACATTAACTGGTGATGAAAATGCACCGGAGCTTCAGGGTGCGCTTTTCCAAGTCGATGCTCTGAAAGTATATACTGGAGCTTTGGCAGCAACTGCAGCTGAAGAACATAGTTGATCGGTTCTTATTATTAACGGTTTTGTGATAAAATAGCTTAGTGTTACAGCGGTTTTGTTGCAAGCTTCAACCAATCGTAAGCACTTTTTGATACCCTTGGGCCAATTTTATTAAGTGTCTCAGCATGGTAGTTGTTAATCCACGCTTTGCTATCTGCGTCTAACATGTTTGAGAGAATGAGCCGTTTATCCATCGGTACGTATGTTAAAGTACGCCACTGCAGCATTTGCCGATGTTCATCCCCGCCTGGTAATGTGCTAGCTTCTTTGGCGACAATCAGGTTTTCTATTCTGATCCCAAACTCTCCTTCACGATAATATCCTGGCTCGTTTGATAGGATCATGCCTGGTTCAATTGGTACTTGGCTGGCACGGCTCAGTCTTTGAGGACCTTCATGTACCGAAAGGTAGGCGCCGACGCCGTGCCCCAGACCGTGGTCGAAGTCTTGATGAGCATACCATAGCGGGGCACGGCCAATTGCTTCAATATCGCGGCCCGCCAATCCTTTAGGCCAACGTAATCTCGATATGGCAATCATTCCCATTAAAACTCTTGTGAAGGCCGCACAGGCCTCTGAAGGTGGTAATCCTATTGAAATGGTACGGGTAATGTCTGTTGTGCCATCAAGATATTGCCCACCACTATCGAGGACAATCAACTGCCCATCCTGCAATACGCTATCGGTTTCTTCAGTAACACGATAATGCATGATGGCACCGTTTGGACCGGTTCCTGCGATTGTTTCAAAACTGATGTCTTGAAGGGAATTATCGCGTCGTCGCATATGCTCAAGTTGTGTAGCGACTTGTATTTCTCTTAGAGTGTTTGGCTCTTTACTGTCTAGCCAAGCAAGCAATTCAACAACAGCGGCGCCATCGCGCAAATGTGCTTCTGCACTACCTTCAATTTCCGCTATATTCTTGCAAGCCTTTGGGAGTGCACAAGGGTCAACCCCCCATCCCCCGCGATCGCCAAGAACATCTGCAACGCGAACTGGCACTGATGATTTATCAATACAAACGGGACCTTTAAGGGTTTCAAGATACGAAAGGAAGCTTCCTATTTTATGACAAGTTACTTCTGGGCCGAGGTGTGCATACACTTGTATCAGTTTATTTGGGTCCATAAACAAATCAACCGCCCCGTTCTGATGCAAAACAGCAAACCCTTGGGCAATGGGATTACGAGGAATATCTGCACCACGAATGTTCAGTAACCAGCATAAGCTATCTGGTAATGTAATTACGGCAGATGCAAAGCCGTTTGCACGTAAAATATCACCAAGACGCGATCTTTTACTCGAATGATTTTCACCAGCAAATTCAATGGGATGCGCCTTTACTGCTTCTGATGCTGGAAGTGGTTGATCTTTCCAAATTCGGTCAACTAAATTATCATATTGTGTGAGCAATATTTTGGAATTTTCCAAGTCATTATTTATTTCGGCAATTTGTTTGGGCGTGTGCAACCACGGATCGAATCCAATCCGTCCACCTTCAGGCAATTGTTCCATCAACCAATTAGCAAGAGATATTTCTGGCCAAGAAACGGGAGAATATTCAGTAGCAACTTGTAACTTTACTTGCGTTCGATACCGCCCATCGACAAAAACTCCAGCAATGTTTTTTAAAACAGCGCAAAACCCTGCTGAACCTGTAAAACCAGTAAGCCAAGCCAAACGCTCGTCGTGAGCTGATACATATTCGCCTTGATGGGCATCTGCTCGTGGAATTAAATATCCATCAAGGCCTGCGGTGTTTAGTTGCGAACGAATTTCTTTTAAACGGGGTGGGCCCTGCTCAGGGCGTGCAGTTACCTCAAAGCTTTGAAACATTCGAAGTTCCTTTTTAAATATAAAAAATGCCTAAGAAACAGCATCAAGCTATTCTGCGCATTCCCATTGCGCGCGCACGCGCTCGTGGGTCACTATCAAAAAGAGCTGCTAGCTGTTCGGTCATTGCGCCTGCTAACTGCTCTACGTCCGTAATTGTAACTGCCCGATCATAATAACGTGTCACATCATGGCCGATGCCTATGGCTAATAATTCAACTTGGCGCTTACGTTCTACCATTGCAATTACATCTCTCAAATGTTTTTCTAAGTAATTTGCTGGATTAACTGATAACGTGCTATCATCCACTGGAGCACCATCTGAAATCACCATAAGAATTTTGCGAGACTCGGGGCGGCCTACTATCCGACGATGGGCCCATTCAAGGGCTTCTCCGTCTATGTTTTCTTTAAGTAAGCCTTCTTTCATCATCAATCCAAGATTAGGCCGTGCTCGACGCCATGGCGCATCAGCAGATTTATAAATAATATGCCGTAAATCATTCAGGCGCCCTGGTTGAGTTGAACGTCCGTCGTTTAACCATTTTTCGCGAGCTAAGCCGCCTTTCCAAGCGCGAGTAGTAAATCCAAGAATTTCAACTTTCACATTGCAACGCTCTAAGGTCCGCGCCAAAACATCTGCAGAGATTGCTGCGATCGAGATAGGGCGTCCACGCATGGAGCCTGAGTTATCTAATAATAACGTTACGCAAGTATCACGGAATTCCGTATCTTTCTCCACTTTAAAAGAAAGTGGGGTCGTTGGATTAGCAACAATTCTTGCTAGGCGACCTGCATCTAGGGTACCCTCATCCATGTCAAACTCCCATGAGCGGTTTTGCTGCGCTTGCAGACGGCGCTGCAATTTATTTGCCAAGCGACCAACTGCTCCTTTCAGTGGCTCCAGCTGTTGGTCGAGATAGGCGCGTAATCTCTCCAACTCAATTGGCTCAGCTAAATCTTCAGCTCGAATTTCTTCGTCATGGACATCATAGTAAATTTTGTAATCAGGATCTGCTTCTGACACCGGTTGTGGGGCTGGGGGTTCAAATGGAGCTTCACCTTCCGGCATCTCAGCTTCTTCACCAGTTTCTTGATCCGCCATGTCGTCCATCGAAACCTGTGCTTGAGATGCATCCTGTTGTTCTTCTTGAGACTGTTCTGGCGTTCCTTCTTCGTTTTCTTGCTCCTGTTCATCTTGACCGGTACTGTCCGGCTCTTGATCTTCTTGTTGGCCTTCTTCGGCTTTATCATCCTGCTCGTCGTCAAACTGATCGGGATCTTCGCCTAATTGATCGCCGTAACCGAGGTCACTTATCATCTGTCTGGCAAAGCGAGCGAATGCTGATTGATCTTCTAATTTTTCGTTAAGTTCTTGTAGTGTGCCGCCAGCATGATCTTCTATAAAGCCTCGCCAGAGCTCCATAGCATTTTCTGCACCTGTAGGAAGGCTGCGCCCTGTGGCTAAATGTCGGATAAGATAGCCTGCAGCAGTAGCCAGCGGAATTTCACTGGCCTGATTACATTGATCGTAGCCTTTACGGATAGCATCGTTCTTAATTTTAGCGTCGATATTTCCAGCGGTTCCTGGCATGTCACGTGCACCAACCGCTTCGCAACGTGCTGTTTCCATAGCTTCATAAAGATCACGCGCCAACTCGCCCTGTGGTGAATATCGAGCGTGAGTTTGTCCATTATGATACCGGCGATGTAAGGCAAGTGCATCGGCAGTACCGCGCGCTAACATCACTTCGTCCCGCGTCATTCTACGGCTAACCTGAGGTAAGCGCATTGCGTCGCCTGAAACGCCTGATGGATCAACCGAATAACTCACGTTTAACTCGGGGTCATTAGCCAGCACTTTCGTGGCCTCCGCGAGGGCTTTCTTGAATTGATCAGCGGGGTTGTCGGAGTTATTGGACATAAAAGCTCCAAACAGCTTGGTCAAACGATCTTATTTTATTTAGTGAAACTTCATTGGATTAACCCAAACTTACGCTAGCTGCGCTTTCCGGTAGTTCTTCATCAAATAACCTTTGGTAAAACTCAGCTACTGTCTGTCGTTCTAACTCATCGCATTTATTCAGAAAACTTAGGCGAAAGGCGTAACCAATATTGCGAAAAATATCGGCGTTTTGAGCCCAAGCGATTACCGTTCTGGGAGACATAACTGTGGATAGATCACCACTCATGAAAGCCGTACGCGTCAAATCAGCTACTGTCACCATCTGCTTGATAATCTTTCTGCCCTCAGCAGTGTTATAATTTGGGTTTTTTGCCAACACTATGGCGGTCTCGGCATCAATACTCAAATAGTTAAGTGTTGCTACAAGAGACCAACGGTCCATTTGGCCTTGGTTGATCTGTTGGGTGCCATGATAAAGGCCAGTTGTATCACCAAGACCAACAGTATTTGCAGTTGCAAAAATGCGAAAGTATGGGTGTGGTTTTATAACCTTATTCTGATCCAACAAAGTCAGTTTACCGTCTACCTCGAGTACGCGCTGGATTACGAACATTACATCTGCCCGACCGGCATCATATTCATCAAAAACAATTGCTGTGGGGGTACTCAACGCCCAAGGTAAAATACCTTCCTGAAAATCAGTGACCTGCTTCCCGTCCCTCAGCTTAATTGCGTCTTTACCGATCAAGTCAATACGGCTGATATGGCTGTCTAGGTTAACTCGTACTGTTGGCCAGTTCAAGCGGCTTGCCACCTGTTCTATGTGAGTTGATTTTCCAGTACCGTGATAACCTTGGATCATTACTCTACGATTGTGCGAAAACCCTGCAAGAATAGCCAGAGTTGTATCGGGATCAAATTTGTATGTGCTATCTAAATCTGGTACTCGCTCAGTGCGGTCAGCAAAACCTCTCACCAACATGTCAGTATCAATACCAAATACCTCACGGACAGAGATTTCCTCGCTTGTTTTTGCGTTGATATCTATTCCGCTCTCAGTCATTTTTTTATCCCTTATACAATTATTTGTGTGTACAGAACACGCAGAACTCGTCGTGCATCATATATCCAAAAAGGGCAAGGGAAAGAGCTAGTATTTGCACGCTCAAAGGTACATTTTTAAGTGGTGATACTATCAAGCTATTTATCCCGAAAATTACGGCTGCCTTTGATCTGATCCCAAGCCCAGACAACTTCTTGCAATTGTTCTTCCTGACTTCGGTCTCCACCGTTCATGTCTGGGTGCAATACCTTGATAAGCGCTTTATATGCCTTGCGGACTTCTGTTTTTGTCTCTGCAGATGCAGCATCCAAAATTTCGATGGCCCGTTTTTCAGTTGGCGGTAGTTTGCGGCCGCCTCCAGGTCCGTTTCGCCCGGGGTTCTGAGTGCTGTTTTTACCCAGCACTTGATGAGGATCCTCAATGCCGAGCCGAGCCCAAGCGCGCGCTTCAGGGTCCCCCATCGGTTTGGTTGCCCGCTCCCAAACTTTATCTTTCGATTGTTGTGCATTAATTTCCGCCTCCGTTGTGCTATCAAAAAAATTCCATTTAAGATTGTATTCTCTGACATGTTGTTGGCAGAACCAAAAAAAATCATCTAGTACGTCGGGGGCTTTTGGTGCACGAAATTTTCCAGCTTCCGTGCATCCGTCATGGTCGCAAAGGCGAACTGATGTTTCGGAAGCGCCTGACATCCCTCGTCTTCCTCTCGAATTTCTCTTTTTTGCCGATGAAACCGACATGTCAAAACCGAATGGGTCTGATTTACGCATTATAACGGTCCTTTCCGACTCAGCGGATAGAGTTTAAACCTATGTGGGCAAGATTGAAGGGGTATTTAAAAAAAATGTCTGTTAAACGAGAAATTGAAGAAAAGTTACGCAACGTATTTGATATTCGTAAAATTGTTGTTGTTGACGATAGTGCTAGCCACGCAGGGCATTCAGGTGCACCCGAAGCTGGAGAAAGCCATTTTAATGTGATGTTGCGCTGCCCAGAATTTGCAGGAAAAACGCGTATTTTTCGGCATCGCGCAGTTCATGATGCTTTAGGCTCTGATCTATTAGCACGTATTCATGCGTTGGCACTAGACCTTGATAAATAAGAGACTTCTTCGCTGTCATTATGCATGTATTTGTAATCTAACATGCATAACTTAGCTCTCAGTACAACTGATTTTAGTGTAAAAGCAGTATTTACATGGCTGCGCAAAAAGTGCTTCTAAATCACGTTGTATCTGGTCATTAGACAACTGCCGCAAATGCTTTCCAACAGAGGAAATTTGTATCCTTAATAAAAATGTTGCTTTTTAACTTATTCTTCAAATTTTTTCTGTGTTGCATCGGATTGTTTTCTTTCGTTCTTTATGGCTGATTTAGTTGATAGTTTGGCTCTACATTAGACGGTAGGGCGTCCGAACTTAATTCAGGTATAAATTTGTTAGTTTTTTTCGGTGCGCGATCGACGGAACACCAAAATATTGCGCCATTCAGTTGTCGTACCAGTCAACCCTGAACGTTCCAGCGAAGGTAGTATTTCCACCCGCTGAAATTCCCAACCTATGATGCCCATCTCGTTCATTAATGTCTCGAGTGTATGAGCAAAGCGCTCTTCAGGACCTTTTATGCCCCGCACTTTGGTGCCTTTTTTTGGGGCAGGTACAACCTTATATTCCCAAGTGGACATAAATCACCTTTCAAATAATTTTAGAAGGACATAACCGTCTGCTGGTGCCGTGAAAAGGCCAAGACAGTCGTTAACGTCAAAAAATGCTCTTGGGCTTTTTTAGGCTTTTATTTACCATCGCAGGTTTGAATTGTTGCGCCAATTCAATCTGGTTGGGGCAGGGTTTTTGTGACTTATATGAACGGGTAAATTTTTTTCAAAATGTTGGCTGGCATTTGCGCAACGTGGGAACCCAATTGATCTACATGCAGTGTCAGAGTTCCAGCTGTTGTAGCTAACCACCCGTCTGGGTGATGGATCTCCCGATAAAAATGAAAGCTCTGATTGTTAAAATCAGTTAGTTGAAAAGTGACAATGCATTCTTCGTGAAATTCTACGACGTATGTCGTATTGCCAGATACTTTGCGATAAAATCATCCAAAACCAAACGCTTCGTTTATTTCACCAGCATAAAGATCAAACAATAATTGAATGTTTTGAGGTGAAGAAATTAGCCTTCGCAAGATTAAAAGAAGCTCCATTAGGCACTGAAGAAGCAAGTTCACCAACGCCAGAGAGTGGAGAAGAGCAACAATCTCCATCACAGTTTCCTTTGCGGTTTAGAGGAATTGCAGACACATTTAATAAAAATTAGAGTCTATTAGAGAGATTGGTTCCAGCTCTGTCGTCTGACAGAAAAAGTTTTGCTAATTACAAAGTGTGCTAACTCTCCTCAATCACTAGTGTCTTGCTTACAGAAGGCATTGTATATTTGGCGGTAGATACCACCTATTGGATAGCCGTAGGTACATCTGCTTTCGGTGCGGTGAACCAAGTAGAAGTGTCACAGGGAAAGTTAAAAGGGTCAAATCTAGAGAAATTGAATGCACAAACGGCTATTTGCAGCAATGATAACTCAATAATGCTAACTTGTGCTGACGACTGCAGAGCGCAAATTGTTGTGATTTCAAAATAACAAATATGAGACTAGCTAAACGATATCGATCCAAGTAGCGCGTATGAACATCTTCAGCATTTTGTTAACATAAATTACAACTTTATGTAAGTTACTGTTAAGTTGAAGTTATTTAAGATACCCAGTGGCGAAGTGATAATTTCGCACAGCTGGAGAAAATAAAATGCTACTGTCTTGCGGTTCACACTGCCAAGGCCTGGCCGTAGTTGGCGTTGTCGATCCCGAAAAACGCTCCGAGAGGCGATCTTGTTTGTAGTGGTCTAGACGGCTCTTTTCCAGGCTTCCCATTATAACCTCTTTTGAGGTTATCTGGGTCAGCGCTTATATTTTTAATTTATCCACAACCATCTCATTAACCGCTTTTGGATTAGCCTTACCGCCTGTAGCTTTCATAACTTGGCCTACAAACCATCCTGCGAGTTTAGGGTTTTGCAGAGCTTTGTCCACCTGAGAGGGATTGTCTGCTATAATTTTGTCTACAGCAGCCTCAATAGCGCGGGAATCTGTGACTTGCTTCATACCGCGCTCTTCAACTAATTGAGCTGGGTCACCACCCTCTGTATATGTAATCTCAAATAGGTCTTTGGCTATTTTTCCAGAAATCTCATTATTGCTTATGAGGTCAATAATACCACCCAGTTGTATTGGCGTGACAGGACTGTCGGATATGTCACAGTCATCTTTCTTGAGGCGGCCAAACAGCTCATTAATTACCCAATTAGCTGCTTGCTTGCCGTCGCGCCCTAAGGCTACCTCTTCAAAATAAGAAGCAGTATCCAGTTCAGATGTCAAAACAGACGCATCATAATCAGTAAGACCGAAATCTGCAATAAATCTAGCTTTTTTAGCGTCAGGTAATTCGGGTAAGGACTTTTTGATATTATCTACCCAAGTTTGTTCGATTACCAATGGCAGCAGGTCTGGATCTGGAAAGTATCTGTAATCATGCGCTTCTTCCTTGCTCCGCATAGACCGAGTTTCTGCTTTGTCAGAGTCATAAAGCCGCGTCTCTTGCTCAACTACACCGCCTTCCTCTACTAAAGAGATTTGGCGACGGGCTTCAACCTCAATTGCTTGTTGAATGAACCTCATAGAGTTCATATTCTTGATCTCACAACGTGTACCCAGATGATTAAAGTCCTGATTTTCTTGATATTTCTCGTATTGTCCTGGCAGGCAAATCGATACGTTAACGTCAGCGCGCATCGCTCCGGACTGCATGTCTCCATTGCATGTCCCTAAATAGCGCAGAATTTGACGAAGCTTAGTAAGGTAAGCTGCAGCTTCCTCTGGACCTCGAATATCGGGGCGGCTGACGATCTCCATAAGAGCAACACCGGTACGGTTGAGGTCAACAAATGACATGTCAGGGTCCATGTCATGGATAGACTTGCCTGCGTCTTGTTCCATGTGGATCCGCTCTATCCTAACTAGGCGCGCAATACCGGAGGCCATTTCAACAACAACTTCTCCTTCACCCACTATTGGGTGATACAATTGGCTGATTTGGTATCCCTGCGGTAAATCAGGATAAAAATAATTTTTTCTATCAAAGGCAGATTTCAAGTTGATTGTGGCATTTAGACCAAGCCCGGTGCGGACAGCCTGCTCGATACAGTATTCATTAATTACGGGAAGCATTCCAGGCATAGCGGCATCCACAAACGCTACGTTGGAGTTAGACTCGGATCCAAATTCAGTTGATGCACCCGAAAACAATTTTGCGTTGGAACTAATTTGGGCATGCACTTCCATTCCAATTACCAGTTCCCAGTCGTGCTTGGCGCCGGAAATTACTTTGGGTTTTGGAGTCTCGTATGTAAGGTTAAGCATTGTTCCACCGTGCTGTTCAATAGCTTCTCGCGGTTTAAATCAGCTAACTGTATGTCGCAAGAGGCCTGAACCCCAGATCACTTTTGTTGTGATAAAAAATACTCGATTTAAAATTTTATCAAAGAAGTTCTTATGATTTGGCTAAATTATACCTTTATGAAATAGATATGTTCGCCGTCATAATCGTTTAAATATGCACTTATTGCTTATTTCAGAACAATTTTAGGTCAAACCAAACAAAGAGAAATGATGCTGTTCTAATCGTATCCCGCGATCAAACAGTATTTTTGAAAATGGATTAACTGGAGGAATTACATCGAAAGGCAAGTAAATTATTTGCCCATTTACTAGCGCGCCGATTGTGCGCACGGACAAATCTAGTCTTGTATCGAGCAGAACATAACAAATTTCCTCTAAGGAAATAGAGCCACTACAGTAATTTGAAAACCAACTGATTGTATTTTTTTCCAACTATTAAACCTGGTTTTCGGGCTTTAAAAAAATCAAAGACTGCAGGCACTGTGAAGATAGCCGCTGCGTATATCAAAAATGGTGCTGCATCAAAAAAAATAATCCCTAAACCCAATACTGCCCAGATAGTCAGAACTGTAAGTGCAGTTATTTTATTTCTAGCTTTTTTTCGAAAAAATACGATTCCATTTAAATTATCGCCCGCCTGAGATATCTAGTGCTGTTCCAGTAACATAGCTGGCTTTTGAGGATGCGAGCCAAAGGATACCTTCAGCAACTTCTTCTGCAGAACCTGCTCTTTGCATTGGTACTTTTGGCCCCAGTAGCTCCGCTCTTTCGGGTTCGCCACCTTTACCATGAATATCGGTAATGATGACCCCTGGACGCACTGCCACTACACGAATATTGTCACCAGCGACCTCGTCTGAAAGGCCTTTTGTAAAAGTGTCTATGGCTCCTTTTGATGCAGCATAATCAACATATTGGTTGCCCGCTCCTAAGCGTGCGGCGGCAGAAGAGATGTTGATTATTACCCCGCCAGTACCTTGAATTTGCATTCTGGATACAGCTTCTTTGGCAACTAACATAGCACCAATTACATTAACATTCATTATTCGACTAATTCTGGAGTGATCCATTTCAGTTAGTTTCGCCCGCTTATCAACAATGCCTGCATTGTTGATAAGCACATCAATATGTCCAAATTCCGAATCGACAGTCTTAAAGATGTTGTGAATGTCATGTGGGTCGGCAATATCACCTTGGACAATTAGGCATTTGCAGCCCATGACTTCAACGTCTTTCTGCACAGCTAACACGTCTTCAAGGCTGGTACGATAATTCAGGATTAAATCATACTCGTGGCCGGCAAGTCTAGCGCATGCGGCTCCAATTCCTGTCGAAGCTCCTGTAATTAAACAAACAGGGCGTTCGGTCATTTCTAACTTTTCCATGAGGTATCGTTAATTTGCAACCTTTGAAGAGTCAAAGTAAGTTGCGCGAAAATATTCATTTAGATTTCAAGGGAATGTTTTGCTTTGAGGCATATGATTATCGCACAATTACAAGTCTCGAATACGAGTGATCATCTCGGTAGTATCGCTACTGAGATTCTTGGTGGTGGCAATCTTATCCAGTTCATTTTTGATTATGGATTGACGCACACCATCGTAACGCTTCCAAGTTTGGAACGCTGAACACATTCGAGCAGCAATTTGTGGATTTATTGGATCAAGAATTATCAACCATTCTGCTACCAATGAATAGCCTGATCCAATTTTGTTATGAAAACCGGCATGATGATTTGATAATGCTCCAATTATGGAACGAAACCGGTTTGGGTTCTTCCAGTTAAATGCACTATGTCCGGTAAGAGTTTTCGCTTTGCCCGCTGCGTTATCAGGACTGGCTTCCGTCACTTGAAGACTGAACCATTTGTCCATGACAAGTCGGTCATGCTTCCATTGTTTTTGAAATTTTGTGAGAGCTGCGGTACCTTTTCCGGCGCGAATTAAGTTAGCCAATGCAGCAAGCTGCTGTGTCATGTTATCGGCTTTGTCATATTGAATTTGGGCTTGCTTGCCTCCGTCCTGCCGTGTCAACAGTGAGAGTGCAGCATTGCCAAGGCTCCGTACGCCGGCTTGATTTGAGTTTGGAATAAAATGGTCGGTAACTTGGTGGTCCAGATATAGTTTTAAAAGATTGGTAGCCAAATTGTCTGATAATGCTTGTTTAAGTCCATCAATTGCACCCCAAATATTGTCCGGGTCCGGAGTGTGACCTAGGCGGTGCAGATCAGCAGCTAATTCAGATTGTGATGGCAGCCCTAACATCAAAGATCTATAAGCCGGATCAAGATTTTCATCGCTTAGCACTGTTGCCATTCCATCAAGCCAAGCAATATCCACTCCACGGCCTTCAGTAATTGTACTTATGAGTGAGTTGCGCGCTAGGCTACGTGCGGCCTCCCAACGATTGAATGGATCAGTATCATATTTCAGTAAAAACGGATTGTCAGGTGTGTGGTCAAGTATGACAGGGGCTGAAAATCCACGCAAGATTGAGGGGACGCTTTTGGGGGGTGACTTTACCGTTAAACGATCTCGGTTTTGTTTGAGTATAAAAAGTTGTGTATCAAGTAGTTCTGTTCCATCGGAGCTGATAAGTCCCCAAAGAATTGGTATTATTTGGGGTTTACCATCAGACTTTGCGTTAGATTGTGTAAAATCAAGCGTCAGTAAGTCATCTTTTTGTTTCATCTTAATCGAAACAGTTGGTGTGCCCGGCTGGCTATACCAGCGCTGGAATGCAGGCATATCTCCTGCGGTAAAAGCGTTTGATGAAAGAGATTTGGTGTTATCTTCTAACACTGTCTCAAAGCAAGCGAGCCATTGTTCGATTGTGCAAGCTTGTCCATCGTGACGATCAAAATAATTCTGCACTGCCTTTTTGTACGCCGTATCACCGACTAGTATCTTCAGCATACGGATGACCTCCGCACCTTTCTCATACACAGTTGCGGTGTAAAAGTTATTGATTTCTTGAAAGCTTTCTGGACGCACAGGGTGAGAAAGTGGACCTTGATCTTCGGGAAATTGTTGGGCGCGCAAGTCAATAATATCGTTAATCCTTTTGACTGGTGCGCTACGCATATCGGCTGTAAATTGACTATCACGAAATACGGTAAGTCCCTCTTTTAAACATAATTGAAACCAGTCACGACAAGTTATCCGGTTGCCTGTCCAATTATGAAAATATTCGTGTGCTATAATTCCTTCAATTCGTTCGAAGTTCATGTCCGTAGAAGTTTCTGGCGACGCGAGTACCGCGGCGGCATTAAAGATATTGAGGCCTTTATTTTCCATAGCGCCCATGTTGAAGTCATCAACGGCAACGATGTTAAAAACATCAAGATCATATACGCGACCGTAGATGTTCTCGTCCCATTTCATGCTGTCCTTCAAAGCTTGCATTGCAAAAGCACATTTATCTTCATCACCGGGTCTAACATAAATTCCAAGCTCAACATTTTTCCCATCTATCGTAGTAAAAGTACTTCGGTGGGTGACTAACTCACCTGCAACAAGTGCAAATAGGTAGGAAGGTTTTGGCCAAGGATCATGCCATTCCGCCCAGCCTTGACCAGACTTAATCAAGTTTCCGTTTGATAACAGAGTATTATGAAGGCCATTAATTCTGACTGTAAAAGTACTCATCACATCAGGACGGTCCGCATAATAGGTAATTTTGCGAAACCCTTCTGCTTCGCATTGAGTGCAGTACATACTATTTGAAAGATAAAGGCCTTCGAGGGAAGTATTAGCAGCAGGATTGATTTGAACTTCACATTCCCAAGTAAACGGTTCCGATGGGACTGCACAGGTTAAACCCACTTTTGTAAGTAGTGGTATAACTTTTTCCCCGTTGATTTTAGCGGAGATGAGTGACAAATCTTCTCCATGAAGAAAGAAAGTACTATTTGGAGATTTAAGATCTGTTGAAAAACGGATGCGTGAGTATACACGAGTGGCGTTAGGAGCCAGGTCAAAGGTTAAATGTACGTCTTCAATATGGTACCCGAAGGGTGTGTAATCGTTGAGGTACATTGTCTTAGGACTTGCTTCACACATGGGTATGGCTTGCCTTATCTGGAAATTTTCTACGCAAATATTAAGCCGATGTTAATGAGGTCGCAAGATCAGTAGACAGTTTATAGTTTTTAAAAATTATTTAAAATTTTTCTAAATTACCCAACATTTTTAATAGGAAGTGATACTTTTCCGTTGTGTTGTCCTTAAGTCGCGCTAGCTCGAACATAATGAATTGTTTGGTTTGGTTCAAACGTGATCTCAGAGTTACCGATCATACACCCTTGGCTGCAGCGGCGGCTCGAGGATCGGTATTGCCATTATACGTTTTTGAACCAAAATATTGGGAACTGCCAGATGTATCCAAGCGTCAATTTGATTTTGTCAATGAGAGCGTATCAGACTTAGCTGAAAATTTGCGTGATTTAGGAATTCCACTGGTATTGCGAGTAGGCAATGTAGTTGATGTCCTGTCTGATATTAAATCAAATGCACCGTTTGATCAAATTGTGAGCCATGAGGAAACGGGCAATTCTTGGACTTTTAATCGCGATAATGAAGTCGCGATGTGGTGTCGCGCCAATGCGGTCAGGTGGGAAGAATTTTCGCAGTCTGGGGTTGTGCGAAGACTCAACGGTCGTGATGGATGGGCGGCTCAACGGAAAAATTTTATGCTTAAGGAAGTGGTGCAAATACCGTCTATTTTGAAAGGTCCAAACTTAAAGTCTGACCCACAGCCAAATATAAAAATAAATGATTCATGTCCACAACGACAAATTGGTGGCCGCAAAATAGGTTTGTCTATTTTAGGCTCCTTTTTGAAAAGTCGTGGACAAACTTATCGTAAGGATATGTCTTCCCCCGATACGGGTGAGGCGGTCTGTTCAAGAATATCCCCATATTTAACATATGGCTGTCTTAGCCCCCGTGAAGTTGTTCAAGTAACTTCGATACGCCAGCGGGAAGTTAGGGGAACCCGAGATGGTTGGGTAGGTTCGCTTAAGTCCTTTCAGGCAAGGTTAGCATGGCGTGATCATTTTATTCAAAAACTCGAAGATCAACCCACTCTTGAACATTGTTGTTTGCATTCTGCATACGAAGGGTTGCGTCCTATTGAACCGAACAGCACGACGCTTGCGGCGTGGCAATCTGGCGAAACTGGAATACCCTTTGTGGATGCCTGTATGCGATTTCTAAATTCAACAGGCTGGCTGAATTTTCGAATGCGATCAATGTTAATGGCAGTAGCTTCTTATCACCTTTGGCTGGATTGGCGCGTAACGGGGCTGCACCTTGCTCAAAAGTTTACTGACTTTGAACCTGGTATCCACTGGCCTCAGGTGCAAATGCAATCGGGGACGACTGGCATGAATACTGTACGTATTTACAATCCTATTAAACAAGGGTTGGATCAGGATCCAACGGGTATTTTTACGCGCCGTTGGGTGCCCGAGTTAACTGCTGTGCCAAATTTGTATCTTCAGGAGCCTTGGCGTTGGACAGGTGCAAATCAGGTTCTTGGCCACTCGTATCCGATGCCGATAGTAGATGTCGCGCTTTCTGCACGCGCGGCACGCGAAAAAGTTTGGGCTCTACGGAGAGGAAATGAATTTAATTTTGAAGCCTCTAAAATAATTAAAAAGCATGCTAGCCGTAAAGATTCACAGCGGTATTTTGTAAGAGATAAAAATATCAAATCAGGAAAAAAATCTGCAAAGCTTTCACAAAACGTAAGACAGCTAGGCTTTGATTTCTAATGGGGCATATGCGTAAAAAAATAGATTTTCCCCAGAAAATTTGTGTAACCTGTGGGCGTCCATTTCTTTGGCGTAAAAAATGGGCAAAGGTATGGGAAAATGTGAAATATTGTTCTGAGCGGTGTCGTCATGCAACAAAGATTTCGCGGCGGTAATATAGATAAAAATGGATCATAGACGTGGATGAAACGGTTTGCTGATCTTCTGCCTTACAATAAAATAAAAATCTATAAAATTTGGTAAACTTTCATATCAATGTTGTTTACCGCACTAGGTCATTACACTAGTGGTGCCTCTACAAATGGTTAGAGGATGTTGACTTTAAATGACGATTTATGTGAAACGGTGCAAATTGCAGGTAGCTTCTTCCTTAGCCGATTTTGTCGAAGCAAAAGTACTTCCTGGCATTGGTATTTTACCAGCAGATTTTTGGCTTGGATTTTCAAAAATGATTGAAGATTTCGGTCCCACAAACAAAGCTTTGTTAGCTGAGCGCAAAAAACTGCAGCTGGAAATTGATGCTTGGCATGTTGCTAATCGAGCGGTTGGGTTCGATGCCGCTTCCTACCAAAGTTTTTTGTATGAAATTGGATATTTGTTACCAGAAGGATCTAATTTTTTAATAGAAACGGATAATGTTGATCCTGAGATAGCAAAAATCCCTGGTCCTCAGTTGGTTGTCCCCGTTATGAATGCAAGATTTGCTTTGAACGCCGCTAATGCGCGCTGGGGAAGCCTTTATGATGCTTTGTATGGTACTGATGCTATTGGTGAATTGCCGAAAGAAAAAGGATACGATGCTGAGCGAGGTCAGCGCGTTGTTTCGTGGGCTAAAGACTTTCTCGATGTCGCCCTGCCTTTATCCGGAGCTAATTGGTCTGACGTGACCAGCCTCAGTGTCGAAGATAACGCGCTCATTTTAAAGATTAATGGACAGCTGTCAGGTTTGTTAAATCCTCTACAGTATGAGGGCTACCGTACAAATGGTATAAAAAGGTATTTCCTTTTTAGAAACAATGGCCTTGGCATAGAAATTGCAACTGACCCCAACAATCAGATTGGGCGAACTGATGCCGCAAGCATTGCAGATGTAAACCTTGAATCAGCCGTATCAACTATTATGGACTGCGAAGATAGCATTGCTGCAGTTGATGCGGAAGACAAAGTACTCGCTTACAGTAACTGGCTTGGTCTGATGAAAGGTGATTTGGAAGAAAGTTTTGAAAAAGACGGCAAGATTGTGGAACGTAATTTAAATAGTGATACAACTTTTACTAGTCCGGATGGTTCACTTTTTTCTGTTAAGTGTCGAAGCCTGATGCTGGTACGAAATGTTGGCCACTTGATGACTAACGCTGCTGTTCTGGATCACAACAATCAGGAGGTCGGTGAAGGTTTAATAGATTCAATTATGACAACACTTATTGCAATGTACGATTTGCAAAAATCTCAAGGGTTGCGGAACTCCGTTAACGGTTCGGTTTATGTTGTTAAGCCCAAGATGCATGGACCGGCTGAAGTTGCGTTTGCAGATCAAATATTTACTAGGGTCGAAGTAATACTGGGATTGCCTTTAAATACTGTAAAACTGGGTATTATGGATGAGGAGCGCCGGACTAGTGCTAACCTGAAAAATTGCATTCGTGCAGCCAAGTCTCGCATAGCTTTTATTAATACAGGTTTCTTGGATCGCACTGGCGATGAAATTCATACGGCTATGGAGGCAGGCCAAATGATACCAAAGGCCGAAATGAAAAGTGCTAAATGGATTGTTGCCTATGAGGATAGAAATGTTGATATAGGCTTGGAGTGCGGCCTTTATGGAAGGGCCCAGATTGGTAAGGGTATGTGGGCGATGCCTGACCTAATGGCAGATATGCTCAAGGAGAAAGTTGGCCACCCTGAGGCGGGTGCTAATTGCGCTTGGGTACCGTCGCCTACTGCGGCAACACTGCATGCTACACACTATCATCAGGTAGACGTTTTGGCTCGCCAGGTTGAGCTTGTGGCGGGTAGTTCTCGCGGCACATTGGCCGACCTGCTCACAATTCCTATCGCGGGAGAAAGAAACTTTTCTTCTGAGGAGATAGTATTTGAACTGGAGAACAATGCTCAAGGGATTTTGGGTTATGTTGTTCGTTGGATTGACCAAGGTATCGGTTGTTCCAAAGTTCCAGACATCAATAATGTCGGCCTTATGGAAGACCGTGCTACCTGTCGTATCAGCGCTCAAGCCCTAACCAATTGGTTGCATCACGGAGTGGTTAACGAAAATCAAGTTTTGGAGGCATTTAAAAAGATGGCGGCCATTGTGGACAAGCAGAATTCGAGCGATCCAACATATATTGCCATGGCACCAAATTTTGACGGTATCGCTTTTAAGGCGGCATGTGACTTAGTCTTTACTGGTAGAGTACAACCTTCTGGTTATACTGAGCCAGTATTGCATGCCCGTCGGTTAGAATTTAAGAATAATCATTTTAGTTAGCTGTCACTATTTTGATATTTAAATTGTGGGTCTTTTGGAATGGCTTATATAATTGCAATATTAATGCTGAGATTAAAAATTATGAATTTTTGAACTGATCAAATACTATTTTTTGGGGTTTTCTTAGTGATAGCATTGATCGAAAAACTACTGAATAATTTCATCGAAGGTCATGCCGTTCCATCTGATATATATTGAATTACTTTTTAAATTACTTCTTTTACTTGTCTCTCTATCTCAACGAAGTTTGCAGAAATGGAGGTTTGCAGAAATGCTGTCCTGTGGACTTCTACTAAGTTTTCGGGATTATAGCCAAAATGTGGGAAGCTTTCACGCAGCCATGGCTGTGATTGTGGCGAAATAGAGTTGTTATATGGTCCGTCCAATTATTGGTATTATTTCAAATCATCATATCATTAGTGAGACCTATGCTGTGCAGGCAGTTGGTTCGATAAACGTTTCTGCTGTCGCTGAAGTTGCTCAAGGTTTACCACTTTTGGTGCCGGCCCTACCTGACATGGTACGAATTCCCGATTTAATCGACCAATGTGCCGGATTTGTCTTCACAGGTGGACGAGCTAACGTACATCCTCAGGAATACGGTGAAAAACCTACGCCCGCACATGGTGAATTTGATCGCGATCGAGACCGAATTACACTTCCGTTGATCCAAGCTCTAGTAGAGCGTGGTCAGCCATTTTTGGGTATTTGTCGGGGGTTTCAAGAAGTAAACGTGGCCATGGGCGGTACGCTTTATCCGGAAATACGGGACTTACCGGGTCGGGAGAACCACCGCATGCCACCCGATGGTACCCTTGAGGAGAAGTTTGCGTTACGTCATGAAGTGAGGTTTTCGCAGGATGGAATTTTTCATCGTTTGATTGGAAATCAAACAGTGCTCACAAACACATTGCATGGTCAAGGTATCAAGAGTACCGGTCCTCGCATCGTTGTTGATGGCTATGCGTCAGACGGAACGCCAGAAGCCTTATATATTGATGGTGCACCAGGTTTTACCTTGTCTGTTCAATGGCATCCTGAATGGAATGCTGAAAATGATACTGTGTCGCGTCCGCTGTTCGAGGCGTTTGGCATTGCCTGTCGTGAGTGGGTCAATAGGGACAGTTTGTAAAATTTATTGAACAGCGAGGATAAAAGTGAAGGCGATTTGTTTATATTTCAGGGCAAATGATTGCTGAGTTTATATTAGCTTATATTCAGTAAACAATAGCAGATTTGAACAGAATAGTTTAACTTGATCAACTGTATTTATCGTCAATATTTTAGATATCGAGCTTATACTTGATTGCTAAGTGAACTTACGCCTGCGTCCGATACCGTGCTTGATTGGCGGCTTAATTTGGCTCGTAATATTTATCAGAATCTTCAAATTGATCTAACAAGTATTTAATATCAAATTGTAAATTGCTCAGCATTGTATAAATGCTAATGAAAGCTGACTAACATAAAACCTATTTCTTTGGATATTTAAACTGATATAAATCACGTAGTTTGCCCACCAGAAATTTGAATGGATTGACCATTAATACTTTGGGATCCATTTCCAACTAGCCACAATGCGGCAGCGGCAACTTCTTCGACCTCAAGCAGACGTTTGTGTTGATTCCCATTCACCATTAGCTGACGTGCTGCATCGGGGGTCATTCCTGTTCTGGAAGCGATAGTTGCTTGGTTACGCGTTACGATAGAGGTATCGACATAGCCTGGGCAGAGAGCGTTGAATGTGTATGGCTGCCCCATATAATCTTCGCTCAATGATCGTATCAGACCAATTAATCCATGTTTGGACGCCGAATACGCTGCGGCGCCCGGTAATCCGCGTAAACCCGCTATTGATGAGACGCCAATAACCCTACCCCATTCGGTTGTTCGCATGCTCTGCAAGCATTCTCTAATTGTTAAAAAAGCACCATCCAAATTTGTGGACATAATATTGCGCCAAAACTCCATATTGGTTTTATGCAAGCTTCCACCTTCAGCGATGCCTGCATTGGGAACGCAAACTTGAATTGGTCCGCGTGCAGAAACAGCCGCAGCTATTACGTTACAAACCGAGCTTTCATCACGAACATCCATGGCTTGACCAAATATGCCTAAGTCCGATATATTATCTAGGACTTCTTGCCTGCGTCCTGTAATTGTAACGACTGCGCCCTCAGCGGCAAAAGCTTGAGCAATAGCAAGCCCTATACCTGTTCCGCCACCTGTTACTAAAGCATGTTTGCCAGCAAGTATTTGTGCTGAAGTCATAAAATATCCTTTCATTGTCAGTACTAGGAAAGGCTGATAAAAAAGTTTTTTAATGTAATTATGTTAAGGCAGTCACTCAGCCATTGAAAAACCTGCATAAAGGAGCAACATTTAAAGTGCTATTAACTTTTTTCTAATAAATTTCTTAGGGCAGGTTCAACACTGCACTCAGGGTCTCGGTAATGGTAAAATTTCCGGCATAGTTAAACATGCTGTTTCAAAGTATCGCTTAGTTTTGGTCTGTTTTACAGATTACCAAATTTGATAAATTCATAAATTTTCTATTTCGACGCCACTGCTTATTATTTAACTGAATTCTAGCATCAACACACTCTTTAATCACAATTACGGCTAAAGACTTATATTAATAAAATTATTTAAGTATCATATTTGTTTATACCCGATGTAGTTTTGTATTCATCCGTGATAAGATAAATAAGTAGTTTTTCCCCTTCTGGTAACAGGATGCATTAATTTGGCTGCGCTTCTGTGTCACAGCAACTAGGCATGGATGGACTTCTTGTAAAATATGGATTGCGAATGTATTAAACAATTTGCAAAATATAACTATGATGACTTCTAGATTAGCTATTTGAGACGGGGGAGTGGTTCCTATGAAGATTGGAACGCCAAAAGAAGTTTTTGTTGGAGAGCACCGAGTTGCTATGACGCCAGACAGCGCGATTGCTTTACAAAAGCTCGGCCATGATTGTGTGATAGAGACTGGAGCAGGCGTTAACGCTGGCTTTGACGACGCGTCTTATGAAATTGCTGGTGTTGAGGTAGTCAAGACCGCAGCAGCTTTGTGGAAAGCATCAGATCTGGTGGCCAAGGTGCGAGTCCCAGATGATTCGGAGATGAAGCGATTGCGAGCGGAGCAAACGTTAGTATCTTTCTTCAGCCCTGTTGCCGATGAAGCCAAGATGAAAATGGCTGCTAAAAAAGGTGCTACAATTATAGCGATGGAGATGATCCCTCGCATTAGTAGAGCCCAAAAAATGGATGCCCTTTCATCCATGGCTAATATAGCAGGCTACCGTGCTGTAATCGAGGCAAGTAACAATTTTGGCCGTTTTTTTACTGGACAGATTACCGCCGCTGGTAAAGTGCCTCCAGCCAAGGTGTTGGTTGTAGGGGCAGGTGTTGCGGGCTTAGCCGCTATTGGTACATCAACTTCGCTGGGCGCAATAACCTATGCTTTTGATGTTCGCCCTGAAGTTGCTGAGCAAGTTGAATCAATGGGCGCAGAATTTGTTTATCTTGATTTTGAAGAAGAACAGCAAGACGGCGCTAGCGCAGGTGGCTATGCTTCAGTTTCATCACCAGAATTTCGAGACGCTCAATTGGCAAAATTCCGCGAATTAGCTCCCGATATAGACATCGTGATTACTACGGCACTTATTCCCAATAGGGAAGCTCCTGAGCTTTGGACAGAAGACATGGTCCAGTCAATGAAAATTGGTTCCGTTATCGTGGATTTAGCCGCTGAGAAGGGTGGCAACTGCAAGTTGACAGTTATGGATGAAAAAATTGTTACCGATAATGGCGTGACAATCATTGGATTTACAGATTTCCCTAGCCGAATGGCAACTCAAGCGTCGAGCCTTTATGCTACTAACATTCGACACCTGTTAGCGGATTTAACGCCTGCTAAAGATGGTATGGTTAACCATGACATGGAAGACGATGTTATCCGAGGAGCGACAATTGTGCACGGAAAGGAAATAACCTTTCCACCGCCTCCACCAAAAATTGCTGCTATAGCGGCGGCTCCTAAAGTGGATGCGCCCAAAGAATTAACGGCGGAAGAGAAGCGTGCTAAAGAGGTTGCAGAGTTCAAACAGCAAACTAAAAGGCAGGTTGGCTTGTTAGCTATCGGTGGTGGCTTGTTGCTTGCAGTTGGACTTGTAGCACCTGCAAGCTTTATGCAGCATTTTATAGTTTTTGTTTTATCGGTGTTTATCGGATTTCAGGTTATCTGGAATGTCGCTCATTCTTTGCATACCCCATTGATGGCTGTCACTAATGCAATTTCGTCGATCATTATTCTGGGTGCCGTTATTCAAATTGGGTCAAGCTCTTTATTGATTACTTTGCTCGCCGCTTTGGCAGTGTTTATGGCATCAGTGAATATCTTTGGCGGCTTTCTCGTAACACGGCGTATGCTTGCCATGTTTCAAAAATCATAAGGCGGGAGTGGACGCATGGAATATGGATTTACAATTGCGGCTTATGCAGTTGCGGCTGTTCTTTTTATTCTGAGCCTCGGTGGCTTGAGTGGACAAGAAAGTGCTAAGCGCGCGGTCTGGTATGGTATCGTTGGAATGGCGATTGCTGTAATAGCAACACTTATTGGACCTGGTCACGGGTTAAGCGGAGTTTCCGTAATCCTGATCGCTTTGGGAGCTGCAGTTGGTTATCAGCTGGCAACTAAAGTTCAGATGACTCAAATGCCAGAATTAGTAGCAATCATGCACTCCTTAGTAGGTTTGGCAGCAGTATTTGTTGGATTTAATGCTGACCTGATGATCAATAGCATGAGTACTCTTTTTGAAGCAAACGGCGCCGTTCTGGGTGCTGTGTCAGATAACGGTTATTCAGCTAAAGGACTATCAAGTGAGACAGTTGCAGGTCTGTCTGCCTTCGGTCAGCTCATTGCGAAAAAGACGATGGTTGAAATCAATATCCTTAAAGTTGAACTCGTGCTTGGTATTTGGATAGGTGCGGTTACTTTCACTGGTTCTGTAATTGCTTACGGTAAGCTCGCTGGTAAGGTAGACACTTCAGCGATTAAATTACCTGGTGGACATTTGTTAAACGCTGGCGCGGCACTTTTGTCAGTAATTTTCACTATCATGTATTTAAATGGCTCAGGAAGCTGGACCTTAGTTCTTCTTACACTGTTGGCACTTTTTATTGGATACCACCTGATCATGGGCATTGGTGGTGCTGACATGCCAGTAGTTGTCTCTATGTTAAATTCCTATTCTGGCTGGGCTGCGGCCGCTATTGGCTTTTCGCTGGGTAATGATCTCTTGATTGTTGTTGGAGCATTGGTGGGTTCGTCAGGAGCGATCCTGAGCTACATAATGTGCAAAGCCATGAATCGGTCATTCGTTTCGGTCATTTTGGGTGGATTTGGCGGCCCTGTTGGTGAACAAATGGCTGTTGAGGGTGAGCAGATAGCGATAGAGGCCGACGGTGTTGCCTCGGCATTGAATGAAGCCGATAGTGTGGTTATTATCCCTGGCTACGGCATGGCGGTAGCACAAGCTCAGCAAGGCGTTGCCGAACTAACTCGTAAGTTACGAGCGCAGGGTAAAAATGTTCGTTTTGCCATCCACCCAGTTGCTGGTCGTCTGCCTGGACATATGAACGTACTACTAGCCGAAGCCAAAGTGCCGTACGATATTGTTTTGGAGATGGACGAAATCAACGACGATTTTCCTACTACAGATGTAGTTATAGTGATTGGCTCAAATGATATTGTTAATCCGGCAGCTCAGGATGATCCAAATTCGCCGATTGCTGGGATGCCAGTTCTAGAATGTTGGAAGGCTAAGCAGGTTTTCGTGTCAAAACGTGGGCAGGGAACAGGATATTCTGGTATCGAAAATCCATTATTTTTTAAAGAAAACACAAGAATGTTTTATGGTGATGCTAAGGTATCCATCGATAAACTTTTACCTATGATCGAATAAAAAATAGAGGATAAATTATAAAAGTGGGTTTGATCAGAACCGCCTTTTGCGAAAAATTTCGTGCGATGTAATGTACCATGGTTATGAAATACTCACGAAACATTTGTTATTTTGATTTATTGAAAGCATGACTCAAATTGAAGTTTCATCTGTTTTTATCTGTCTGAAATTTAAAAAATTATTATACATAGTGTGAAGTTCAATTAAGTTATTGAATTTAATGTTTAATATTTGATTTCAACTTATCCAGAGTTATTTTTCCATGAAAGAATTGGAGTAGAGCATGGCCATCATAGAAGATCATCCATTACGTTATCAGTTGGCAAACGAGTTACATGCGCGTCCGTTTCCATCGATGAAAGCTCCATATGCTGCTGCCTATATAGCATTTAAACAACCTAAAATGGCCGCTAGTCGTGATCGAAATAGCGACAATGAACACCTTTTCAAATTACTTGACCGGCATGGTGCACCTCACCCTCAACCTGGTGCAACCCATTACTACGGACAAATTGGCCGCCATTGGCTAAAATGGGAACAGCATACAGAATTTGTGACATATACGGTTTTCTCAGAGGGTGTGCAGGCGCAACCTTTCAATCAGAACGCCTTTGATCCTTTCCCGCACGATTGGCTGCAAGATGCTCCAGGTCAACGTATTACATCAATCCTAATGAGGGTTGAGTTGCGACCAGACGCAGAAGTAATATGGAATAAGCTTGAGGAGTGGTTTGTCCCAGAAAGTCTAGCTGTCAGTACTGTGTTGGATGATGCTGCGATTATGGCTGGCGATTTCCGGATTGACCCAAATGGTCACATGCGTTTTGTTGTTTTTGCCTCGGATCAAACAGGTGAACGTAGAATTGGCCGCATAGTCCAACGATTGTGTGAGATCGAAACCTATAAATCGATGTCTATGCTTGGTTTTGCACGCGTGCGAGGCATGGGCGCTCAACTAGCTACCCTCGATACGCGACTTACAGAGCTTGTGACCACAATGTCGGTACATTCCTCTAAAGCTGAGGAAACTCTGGATGCATTATTAGCCATATCGGCAGACTTTGAAACTCTTTCAGCACAATCATCCTTCCGTTTTGCAGCAACTGCTGCTTATGAAGCCCTCGTTAATCAAAGGATAGAGTCTTTGCGTGAAAACCGTTTTAATGGTCGACAAAGTTTTGGAGAGTTTATGATGCGCCGTTATCAACCTGCAATGCGAACGGTTAAATCGGCCCAAGAACGGTTAGATGTTATGTCCAGTAGGGGAGTCCGCGCCGCAAACCTCTTGCGCACGCGTGTGGATGTTGAACGCTCCGCTCAAAATCAAGCACTGCTCGAAAGTATGGATAAACGCTCAGATCTGCAATTACGTTTGCAACGTACAGTTGAAGGGTTATCTGTAGTTGCAATAAGTTATTATGCTGTTTCTCTTGCTTCAAATTTGCTTTATCCATTAAGTGTATCCGTTGAAGGTTTCTCAAAAGGAATGTTAACTGCAATTGTTACGCTGCCTGTTGTGGCCGCAGTATGGTGGATGGTTAGACGATTGCGTAGGGCGGTTTATAAATAAAGGCTCCAAATAAATTGAAGTTAGATTCTTTAGACCTCAAACGTAGGTAACTCTTATCAAACTTAGCGTGGTTATCTTGACTAATCTCTTTTGAAAGTTCGCAAATAGCTTAAATTTGATGCATACGTTGGTGTAAATAAAAATATTTAACGCCCTCGAATACGAGGATCGAGAGCATCCCGCAGCCCGTCGCCTAGATAGTTTACGCCAAGCACTGTCAACGATATCAAAATACCTGGAAGAACAACCCGCTCGGGATATTGCTCCATCCTTTGGACTGCATCAGCAAGCAATTTCCCCCATGTAGGAAAATCAGAAGGAAAGCCAACACCGAGGAAGCTTAAGGCGCTTTCGGTGATAATAGCAGTGGCTAGGCCGAGTGTTGCGGAAACCATGATTGGGGATATCACGTTGGGCAGAAGGTGCCGCAGTATAATTTTTCCAGGTGTGGTTCCAATAGATCTTGCTGCGAGGATAAACTCCCGTTCTTTCAGTGCAAGAATGTCACCTCGCACAATCCTTGCCGTTTGCATCCAACTGGTTAAGCCAACCACACTGACAATTAGAATGAACATTCCACCTTCAGGCCCAAAACTAGCCCGAAGCGGTTCACGAAATAATGTCACTGCAACTAATAACAATGGTAAAATTGGTAGAGATAGAACTAAATCTGTTAGCCGCATCAACCAAAAATCAGCCTTTTTGAAGTATCCAGATATAACACCTACGCTTGTTCCTATCAGAAGTGCTAATATCATTGAAGCCCAACCGACAGCCATTGAAGCTCGCCCACCTGCGATTAGGTTTGCCATAATATCGCGACCAAGGTTGTCAGTACCCAGTGGCCGGAACCAACCTACTTTAGCATCACCATCCCAAAGAGCGACATAAATTGGTCGCATATCTTTATTTCTAATGTCTAGGTTTTGTGCATCAATTTGCCAGATATATGGCATGAATATTACAGCCAAGGTAATAAAAATCAAAAAACCACCGCCAAAGAGTGCACCCTTGTGATGTTTAAGTTGTTCCCAAACATCAATCCATTGAGACCTTGGCGGTCTGGAGGGTTCTTTGTCCTTCAGTGCTGCTATAGTATCTGGGGATTGATCAGTCATAGCGGATCCTTGGGTCAAGAACACCGTACAGCACATCAGCAATTAAATTAAAAAGTACAATTAGGATCGCAAAAATGAACGTTAATGTCATAACCATTGGTATGTCGTTGGCAAAAAGGGCTGTTAGTAATAATTGGCCAATTCCATTAACTTTGAATACATTCTCCGTTATAATTGCTCCACCAAATATACTCGGCACGCCCAGCGCTATTACTGTTACCACTGGGATCATTGAATTTCGCAAAACATGCGCCATCACAACCACACCTTCACGCAATCCTTTGGCACGGGCGGTCCGCACATAGTCTTGACCGAGGTTGTCTAGCATTGAAGAACGCATATAACGACTTAACTGGGCGGTAGTTTGCAATGCTAATACCATTACAGGCATAATCATTTGGTAAAACTGAATTTTAAAACTTGCCCAATCTGTAACTACATGCGTCGTATCATAAATAGAAGGTAGCCAGCCCAGTTGCACTGAGAAGAGAACTATCAAAAGTGGCCCAGTAAAAAAAGGTGGGATTGAGAAACCAATCATTGTGATAAATGTACCGGCTTGGTCAAAAACTGAATATTGTTTGTAAGCAGAATAGATGCCAATCGGTAAAGCGATCAGAATACCAACAATATATGACAAACCAACTACCCACAATGTTTGGGGTAGACGTTGGATGACAATATCCATCACTGGGCTGCGTGTTTGCCAAGAGATTACTCTTTGCTTGCCTTCTGAAAAGGCTGTACCAAACCAATGATCTACGAGGACCTGCGGTTCAATCCAAAAAAACTGGATTATCCATTTGTAGTATTGGACTTGTATCGGCTGGCCGAGACCAAGCGCTTCGCGCATTTTTTGTTTAACTTCTGGCGGCACCGTCAATGGAACCTGTGCCATCGGATCGCCGGGAGCTAATTGCAAAAGAAGAAAGATTACGAGGCTGATGACCAGAAGTGTTGGGATCGAAAGGATCAACCGGCGGAATGTATAAGCCAGCATAAAAAACAATCCTTATAGATGAAGTCTTGATCATTTGTTTGAAAGGCTGGAGCAGCGTCTAATAGCTGCTCCAGCTACAAAGTGGAAACTTATCTCAACTTTGCTAATTTATTTAATACGGTACCAGTCGGCTGCATTCCAAATTTCGCTATCCCATACATTCAACTTAACGCCACCAAGCGAATTCGCATGAGCTGACACGCGACCACGGTGAACGAGTGGCACGATGGTGTAGGTGTCTTTGGTTAACATATTGTTCATTTTAATAGCAATTTCAGCGCGTTTTTTGATATCACCAGTACGAGCTAACTCATCAATTAGTTTGTCATAGGCTGGATCACAAAAACGGTTGATGTTTTCACCTTGCCACTGGCTTGACGGTTTAGGTTCACCACCGCAACGATAGGCCGCTAGGTATTGCTGAGGATCTGTGCCGTTAAAGGTATTTGCATACATCTCAACATCCGCATAGAACTTCTGGAATGTGTCAGGTGATCCTGGATCTCCTCCAAAGAAAACTGAAGCATCAAGGTTCCGAAGTTCGGTTTCAACCCCGATCTGTTCCCACCAATCTTTGATCAAAGCTTGAAAATCTTGGCGTACAGCATTTGTTGATGTTTGGTACAGGATACTCAGTTCAACACCGTCCTTATCGCGCACTCCATTGCCATTACTATCAACCCAACCGGCTTCATCTAAAAGAGCTTTTGCACCTTCAAGGTCTTGGGTGGCACAATGCATGTCGCCTGAAGCAAACATTGCAGGCGAAGGCACAAGATCGCATGAGACCTTACCAGCTTTTCCGTAGCCAACTTCAACTAAAAGGGGGCGATCGATTGCTAAAGATAGAGCTTTGCGTACACGAATATCTGTAAGGAAAGGGTGCGGCTCTGCAACTGTTGCTCGAGTTTCTGGAGGCAAATCTGGCGACGGATTTGTCATGTTCATTTCAATGCGTTCGATTAGAGGACCAAATCCTGCAATCGCTTTACCTTTGCCTGCTTCTTCCATTTTTGCGATGACATCAGGTGCCAATTGCAAGTTCCAAGCGTAATCAAACTCGCCAGTTTCTAAAACTGAACGGCCAGCTGCAGCAGCATCACCGCCACCTTTAAATGTCACTTTGGCAAACGCAGGTTTGGCTGGATCACGGTAATTCTGGTTTGCAGAATACTGTATAACGTCATTGGGACGGAAATCATCGACAACAAACGGCCCTGTACCAATCGGATTAAAGTTAGCTTCTGTGCACTCAGGTGCTTTTGCCCCAAGACAATCGGCGAACTGAGCTGCTTGAATGATGGGAGACTGGCCACCAACAAATGGGCCATACGGATTTGGTTTCGGACCATCGAACGTAACCTTTACCGTAAGGCTGTCAATTGCTTCAACATTTTTGACACCGTCAAAAAAGGCAGCCTGAGCACAACCTCCTTCGGGATCCATACAATACTCTGCAGTAAATTTAACATCGGCAGAGGTTACTGCTGAACCGTCAGACCACAACATGTCTGGCGCAATCGTCCAAGTGATGCTTGTAAGGTCTTCACTCACACCTCCATTGCCAACTGTTGGGATTTCAGTTGCAAGATAGGGCACCATTTCGCCCACTTCATTGTAGCGTGCCAACGGTTCAATTACTAAAGAGGCGGCCTCGATATCCTTTGTTCCACCCGAGAGATATGGGTTAAGGATTGAAGGGGCCTGCCAATAGATGATGTTTACCTCGCCATCGGCTCCGCGCTCGGCGAATGCCGCCGGCGCAAGCGTGGCTGACGCAACAGCACCCATAAGTAGGGATCTTAATGTCATTTTAAACTCCTTGTTAGGCACCATAAGTAGACTGGTGGCAATTACGCGCCACATAGCCTTTGGCACTGTTTTTATTATGAGGAAATACATAAAATTTTTCTAACTTTTCGTTTGCCATTGAAAACTGGCCAATTTCCCCCAATGAATGTTACTATCGAAACATATTTGAAAGAAATTGCAACCTTTGTAGTGTGTTTATTATATCATTTGAATGAGGAATTTGACAGGTTTGCAAGCTAGGCCGTAGCGTGCAAGCCTATTTCCTGAAAGACTGGTAAAGGGGCTCCTGAATGCTTGATGAAATTAATGCAGTGCCCGTTGCGAGTATACAGGGACTGCGAGTTGAATTTCAAACTAAGGATGGTCCTGTACTAGGTGTAGAGAGCGTCTCGTTTCAGATAAATTCGGGTGAAACAGTTTGCATTGTTGGCGAATCGGGCTCAGGTAAGTCTGTATCTTCGCTATCTTTGATGAGATTGGTTGAGTTTAGCGGAGGTAAAATTACGCAAGGAAAGTTAATTTTTGACCGAAAAAATAACGGAACTGCCGATTTGGCTAAGTCCAATCAAGTGTTAATGCGGACCATTCGTGGCAACGAAATGGGCATGATTTTTCAAGAGCCAATGACAGCATTAAATCCAGTTTTTACAGTAGGCAGGCAACTAACTGAAGGGTTACGCTTGCACCTTGGAATGTCAAAAACCCAATCTAAAAATCGTGCGATTGAACTCATGAGACAGGTGCGAATCCCCGAGCCTGAGAGGCGGATAGAACAATATCCACATGAATTATCCGGGGGTATGCGACAACGAGTGGTTATCGCAATGGCACTGGCATGTGAGCCCCGATTGTTGATTGCGGATGAGCCAACGACGGCATTAGATGTAACTATTCAGGCCGAAATTTTGGCGCTGATAGATCGCTTAAAGCGCGAAACTGGCACGGCAGTAATGTTCATTACTCATGATATGGCTGTAGTTGCTCAAATGGCAGACCGAGTTGTTGTTATGTTCCGTGGTAACAAGGTCGAAGAAGGTCCTGTTGCTGAAATATTTGAGGACCCCCAGCATCCATATACAAAAGCTCTCTTGGCTGCCGTGCCAAAATTGGGTGAAATGACAGGCAAGCAATACCCAGAACCGATGAAGTTGATGGGGCGTCCACATCAAAAAATTCAGCCAATTTCCGGTACTGCTGAGCCATTGCTTGAAGTGAAAGGACTTACAACCCGGTTTCCGGTAAAAGGTGGCTTCTTTCGCCGGCTTGTCGCTAAAGTGCATGCTGTTGAAGATTTGTCTTTCACAGTCAACAGAGGTCAAACACTAAGTCTTGTTGGTGAGTCAGGCTGCGGTAAATCAACGGCGGGCCGGTCTATTTTGCGCCTCATAGAGCCACAAGCTGGGACTATCGTTTTAGATGGTAAAGATATCATGGCAATGAATGAGCGTAAGTTACGTATGGCACGCATTGATATGCAGATGATTTTCCAGGATCCGTTTGCATCGCTTAATCCTCAAATGCAGTTGGCGGATCAGGTTGCTGAACCAATGTATAATTATGGATTATACACTGCTCAAGAAAAAATCCAACGTATTGAAATGCTTTTTGATAGAGTTGAGCTTCCTCGTAGTTTTATGCGGCGTTTTCCTCATGAGCTCTCTGGTGGTCAACGCCAGAGAGTTGCAATTGCCCGAGCACTTGCACTCAATCCAAAATTAATAATTGCAGATGAAGCTGTTTCAGCACTGGACGTGTCTGTTCAGGCGCAAGTTTTGAACCTTATGATGGAATTGCAGGCTGAAATGGGGCTTTCTTTCTTGTTTATCAGTCACGACATGGCAGTTGTCGAAAGAGTTAGTCACCATGTGGGCGTAATGTACCTTGGGCGAATTGTAGAAATAGGGACAAGAACACAAGTGTTTGAAAACCCACAACACCCTTACACCCAAGCTTTGATGAAAGCTGTGCCAATTGCAAATCCCAGCAAGCGAAAAGTAGAAAAAGATCTAAATTTCAAATCTATCCCATCGCCTATTCATCCTCTTGGGTACGCTCCAGACCCATCCAAGTATCAAGAAATAGCAACTAACCATTTCATATTGATAACGGATAGTGGTTATTGAATTATAAATCATTTTGCAAATGGGCTATACCTATCGAATAATCTGATTTAAATTTATAGATACAAAGTGAGCATGGAGCACCGGAATTTCTAGTAATTGCAGCAGTTCAGATCAGTTGCTCCTAAAGAGGTGTAAATGGACAATGTAACTGCTAATATTGTTTTTCTAAGGTTCTTTGTGGGACAAATGTATTGAGTAATTCTAACGAACTGACAGTTGCTACTTGTGCGTTCTGTTGAGTAACCTGAGCAGCAGTCAAACCTGGTGAAACCTTCACCCTATTTAGAGGAATTGTAGTGTGGCGCACCGTCTAACACCATTGGAGCTAATGACTAAACTTATCAGTTTCCCTACTGTCAGCCGTGATACAAATTTACCTTTAGTGGACTGGGTTGAAGAATATCTTGAAAGTCATGGAATTGCAGCGCATCGGTACTGCCACCCGGAACAACCAAAAGCAGCTTTGTTTGCCCACGTAGGGCCAGATATTGAGGGTGCAATTGTTTTGTCAGGCCATACAGATGTGGTGCCTGTTGACGGGCAGCATTGGGATACCGACCCATTTGTCGTAACTGAAAAAATCGGTAAATATTTTGGTCGTGGTACTTGTGATATGAAAGGATTTGACGCGCTGGCACTCTGGGCTTTGGTCGAGGCCCGATATGTTGGAGTATCAAAGCCTGTACAGTTAGCGTTTAGTTTTGATGAAGAGATAGGCTGTCTTGGAGCTCCCCCTATGATAGCTGCTATGAGTGGTGTGGTCCCTAGAGGTGGCCCAGTAATTGTAGGCGAACCATCTATGATGCAGACAGTAACTAGCCACAAAGGCGGACAAGGTTTTGATACACATGTGGTTGGTTTTGAGGTCCATTCATCGCTGATGCATACTGGTGTGAGTGCCATCTTAGAGGGCGCAAAGATTATTGATTTTGCCAATCAACAAAATGCGATCTCTTTTTCTTCTGAGCCAACAACGCTTGGGTCTATGTTTGATCCCCCAGTAACAACATGGCACGTGGGACAGGTGTCCGGTGGTACGGCTCATAATATTACGGCCAAAGACTGCCAGTTTTCAATGGATTTCAGAGCTGTGCCTGGCGATGATATCGTGGCGCTTAAGAAGTCATATATCAATCATGTTCGAATGATTGAAACTGCGATGCAGAAAGTACACGCCGATACGAGAGTTGAGGTGAATACGCGCTTTGAGGTGCCCCCGCTTCAACCAGAAGATAACGGTATGGCAGAAAGTTTAGTGCGCCAAATTACAGGAGACAATGCGCGCCATGTAGTAAGTTATGGTACGGAAGCAGGTCAATTTCAGGCTGCTGGCTACTCAGCAGTTGTATGCGGCCCCGGGGATATTGCACAGGCTCACCAGCCAAATGAATTTATAACAGTAGCGCAATTCCAAGCGGGACATGCATTCATGCAGGATTTAATATCAAGGCTGGTTTGAAAAGTATTCTCACAAATTAACAGTGACATCGGTGCGGTGCAAAGTAAATAAACCTATAATCAATGGTTTTTGAAGGCCTTAAAGGTATGACTTTGTCAACTGATCTACGGCTCTTAATGATTTTAGTTTTGATAAAACTGGTGGTTTTTGTTTTTATTGGCAATGAAACGAGTGATCAAAATTCTAAATCTAACTTAACAAATGGTCTTGTGATAGCAACTCTGGTCATTTTTAGTGATGTAGGTCACGATCTTGACTGATTGAGTATTTACTATTTTTTATATGGGTTCACCCCAGATTTGATCAATTATGTAATCTGACTAAAAGGACTGTCTTATGCCCATTAAAAATCGATTGGCGGAAACGCATGCGGAAATTACTAGTTGGCGTCATCATCTGCATGCGTATCCAGAGTTGGGTTTTGATGTGCACGAAACTGCAGCCTTTGTGACCGAGCGTTTAAGAGGAATGGGGATTAACGATATTACTAACGGTATTGGCCAAACGGGTGTTGTGGCCGTGATTAAAGGGTGTAAGGATACCAAAGGTCGAGTTGTAGGCTTGCGCGCAGATATGGATGCTTTGCCAATTCTAGAGGCTAGTGGGGTAGACTATGCGTCCAAAGTGCCGGGCAAAATGCATGCTTGTGGACACGATGGGCACACCTCGATGCTGCTCGGTGCGGCACAATACCTATCAGAAAATCGGAATTTTGATGGAACTGTTGTTCTTATTTTTCAACCAGCAGAGGAAGGGGGTGGCGGTGGTCGTGAGATGGTAAATGATGGAATGCTAGATCGTTGGAATATTCAGGAAGTTTATGGCCTGCATAATACACCGGGTTTGCCTGTAGGAGAGTTCGCCATTCGATCAGGATCGATTATGGCCTCTGCTGATGAGTTTGAGATTACAGTCACAGGTAAAGGCGGTCATGCTGCAGCCCCCCACGATTCGATCGACCCGAATGTCACTGCTGCACATATTATACTAGCGTTACAGAGCATAGCCAGTCGTAACGTTGATCCGTTAGAGGCAGCAGTTATTTCTGTGTGTGCGTTGCATTCAGATATAGATACTCACAATATTATCCCACAGATGACCCGTATGACTGGGACGGTTCGAGCTTTAAAAGATTCCATCCGCAGCCAGGTTGAGGCCAGGATAAAAAAGATTGTGACCTCAACTGCTGAAGCCTATGACTGCAAGGCTCAAGTTGAATATCGTTTGGGTTATCCGGTCACTATAAACCATGACGCGCAAACAAAATATGCGGCTCAAGCAGCACGGACTGTGGCGGGAAACGTTGATATAGATATGCCACCAATTATGGCTGCCGAGGATTTTTCGTTTATGTTAAACAAGAGGCCAGGTGCTTACATCATGTTAGGAAATGGAGATGGCGCTTTGCTGCATCATCCTGAATATCGTTTCAATGATGATGCGATCCCTGCAGGGTGTAGCTGGTACATTGAGATTGTAGAACAAAGAATGCCAATGCAATAATTTATGAACGCCAAGGATAAGGAAGCAAACATGCCAATTAAAAATAGATTTGCGGAGCTGCATAGTGACATTGTTGAATGGCGTCGCGACATCCATGAGCATCCTGAGATTCAGTTTGATACACACCGTACTAGTGCGCTGGTAGCTGAAAAACTTCGTGAATTTGGCTGTGATGAAGTTGTCGAAGGCATTGGGCGCACAGGCGTGATTGGCATCATTAAAGGACGTAAAGATTTGTCGGAAAAAGTAATTGGATTGCGTGCGGATATGGATGCTTTACCGATCCAAGAGCAGACGGGTTTAGATTACGCATCTAAGATAGATGGAGCTATGCATGCTTGTGGCCATGATGGCCATACTGCCATGTTATTGGGGGCCTCACGTTATCTCGCAGAAACAAGGAATTTTAATGGGACAACTGTTGTTATCTTCCAACCTGCAGAAGAGGGGGGAGGTGGTGGTCGCGAGATGTGCAATGATGGAATGATGGATCGCTGGGGGATAGATGAAGTTTATGGCATGCACAATTGGCCGGGATTGCCGGTTGGTGAATTTTCGATCCGAGCGGGTACATTTTTTGCAGCTACTGACTTGCTTAAAGTTGAATTTGAAGGGCGAGGAGGTCACGCCGCAAAACCTCAGGAAACAGTTGACACCCTGTTAATGGCAGCACACGCAGTAACTGCGTTGCAAAGCATTGTTAGTCGAAATGCTGATCCAATCGATCGCGTTGTTCTATCGATCACTTCGTTTGCAACCTCTTCAAATGCCTTCAATGTTATTCCTCAGAAAGTTGAAATATTGGGTACTGTGAGAACAACATCTATAGAAATGCAGGATTTGGTTGAAAGTCGTGTTAAAGAAGTTTGTGAAGGCGTAGCCAACACATTCGGTGGTATCTCTAAAGTAGACTATAATCGGAATTATCCGGCTATGGTTAACTCTAAAGAGCAGACAGCGTTTGCTAAGGATGTTGCCTGTAAGATATCTGGTCGGTGCAATGAGGCTCCGTTGGTAATGGGCGGTGAGGATTTTTCTTTTATGTTAGAAGAGCGGCCTGGTGCCTATATTTTAGTTGGAAACGGTGACAGTGCTATGGTGCATCATCCGGAATATAACTTTAACGATGAAGCTATTACTGCGGGCTGCTCATGGTGGGCCGAGATCATTGAACAAAGGATGCCCTTGGAGGCATAATACCGAGGGTTTCTAAGCTGTAGAAAGGGAAAACTCACGAAAATCCAACAGTTTATGGGTAAGCTGAAAGAGATAGATTGTACAGCCTATCGGCCATATTGGAGAGATATAACCTAATTTTTCTGTCTTTGTTTTATGTCTGATTTTCTAAGATGAATTATGAGAGGGTTAGGATTTGTGACATTCATAGCTGATATTTTATCAAAAAAGACATTAGAAACCAAACTAAACAATAGGTTGACCTGGCCGATAGTGGCCATTATCCGCCTGTATGGCTCATATGACGCGGCATTTGTCCATCAAGGCGCTGCCGCGAATAATCGAAATCGTGCCCTTTTGGTTTTTTAGAAATGGCAATCCGAATAGCATCCTCTAAAGGTTTGTTATCTTCTGTAGACCTTAAAGGTGCTCGCAAATCGGCCATATCTTCCTGCCCAAGGCACATGTAGATTTCGCCTGTACATGTTACCCGCACCCGATTGCAGCTTTCACAAAAATTATGAGTGAGAGGTGTAATGAAACCTATTTTTTGTCCGGTCTCTTCTAGGCGCACGTATCTAGCAGGCCCACCTGTGCGTTCTGCTAACTCAGTGACTGTAAATTGCTCGGAATATTTTCTCTGGACTTCTTTAAGCGACCAATATTGTCCGAGCCTGTCTTCCGTACCCAAATCTCCCATTGGCATTACTTCTATCCAGGTCAAATCCATGCCAAGATCTGAGCACCATTGCGTAATTAGAGGCAACTCGGTTTCATTAAATCCTTTCAATGCCACCGCGTTAATTTTTACATGTAGGCCTGCGGCTAATGCGGCGTCTATACCACGTAAAACTTGAGTTAAACGCCCCCAACGGGTGATATCCGCAAATTTTTTCTCATCTAAAGTGTCAAGAGAGATATTGATGCGGCGTACACCTGAAGCATATAAATCGGTAGCGAACCGTTCAAGCTGGCTCCCGTTTGTGGTGACTGTCAATTCTTTGAGTGCCCCAGTTTCAAGATGCCGGCCCATTGAATGAAAAAATGTCATAATATTACGACGAACCAGCGGTTCACCTCCAGTAATCCGGAGTTTTTCAATGCCTAATTTTACGAATGTTGAACACATTCGATCCAGTTCCTCGAGTGTCAGTAACTCTTTCTTTGGGAGAAAGTTCATATTTTCAGACATGCAATAAACACAACGAAAATCGCAACGATCTGTTACTGAAACCCGTAGGTAATTAATGTTGCGTTGAAAAGGATCAACTAATAGAGCGCTCATTGGTCAATAGTATGCACGCAGACTGTCAGCTGCAAGGAGATTTATAATTTAAATCAGTATTATGAATCTTTTACACGCTGTTAGTTAATTACCAAATTTCGTGAAATAGCTTTAGCCTGCTTGAAGAGCAAAGAAGTACTGATGGGGAGTATTTTAATAAATGTTGTCGTTTAATCTAAAAGAAGAGCTGAAGCTTTCTTTTTGATTCAGGCGAGTACTAGCACAACGTCTTCGGAGTCGTAAGTTTGTCTTTTAGCCCTAAAATTGTTTATTTAGGTGACGCTGGTGATCTAGGCCTTTGGTGCAAGATGCCTTTAGTCTCTTCACAATGACCAATGAGAGACACTTTGTAAGCTACTGAAAAAGTATTTTGGTGAAGTTATTTCATTAGTTGTGTCTACTCTACTGTGACAGTTATACGTGTAGAAATGAACTACTCCACTGTGACTGATTTTGCTAAATTGCGTGGTTGATCAACATCCGTACCCTTGGCTACGGCGGTATGGTATGCGAGCAGTTGCGCAGGAATGGCATACACAATTGGTGTCAATAAATCTGGGCAGCTGGGTATTTCTATTTGTTCCCAAATACCATCTCCGGCTTCTTCTAAACCCTGCGAGCTTGAAATAAGTATTACCTTGCCTTTGCGGGCCATGACTTCATGCATGTTGGATATTGTTTTTTCAAATAATGGATCTTTCGGCGCCATTACAACTACCGGTACGTTCTTGTCGATTAATGCAATTGGCCCGTGCTTTAGCTCGCCGGACGCGTAAGCTTCGGCGTGGATATAGCTAATTTCTTTTAATTTAAGGGCACCCTCAAGGGCTAGTGGATACATCACACCTCGCCCCAGAAACAAAACATCCTTCACTTCGCATAGCTTTCGTGCCGTTTTCTGTATTTGTGAACTCTTTTCAATCGTCAAATTAACCAAGGCGGGAAGATTCCTCAGGTTTTGTATATGATGTTCAAAAGTTTTTTCAGATATTTCACCGAGGGTATGTGCTGCTTTTATGGCAAGGATAAATAGTACGCTCAACTGACAAGTGAAGGCTTTGGTGGATGCAACACCCACTTCGATGCCCGCATGAATGGGTAAGCTCAAATTACTTTCACGTGCGATCGAGCTTTCTGGCACATTTATTATTGATACGATTTTATCCGCCTTGCCTTTGCAATACCGCAATGCTGCCAATGTATCAGCTGTTTCGCCAGATTGGCTGACAAAAATAGCGAGAGTACGAGCTGGAATCGGAGGTTCACGATAACGGTATTCGGATGCAACATCTATCTCAACCGGCAATCGCGCAACTTGCTCAAACCAATACTTTGCTGTCATGCAGGCGTAAAATGCTGTTCCACAGGCTACCATTGTAATCCGATCAAAGGCGGTGAAATCAATGCTAGAGCCTGGTAATAATATTTGATTACTTTCTGTCAAATAGTATTTGAGGGTATTTGATAAAACGGCAGGCTGTTCTGCAATTTCTTTTGCCATAAAATGTTTATGACCTGCCTTGTCCACATGTGTGGCATCAATTTGAATTTGGCGAATATTGCGGTTAGCTAAGGCGCCATTTATATCATGGATTTCAGCGCCTTTGCGAGTAATTATTGCTCGATCACCATCTTCGAGATAAGTTATTCGGTCTGTGAGGGGAGCTAGTGCTATTGCATCAGAACCTATGAACATTTCTCCATCCCCGTGTCCGACAGCGAGGGGAGCTCCTTTGCGTGCAGCGATAATTAAGTCGTCTTGACCTTGAAATAAAAACGCAAGAGCGAACGCACCACTCAATTTATCTAGTGTGGCAAATGCCGCTTCAATGGGTCTTAATCCAGACTCGATATATTGTTGTGTCATTAAAACTACTATTTCGGTGTCTGTTTCCGTCTGGAAATTGATACCAGCATTAGCTAATTCTATTCGCAACTCACGGAAGTTTTCTATTATCCCATTGTGAACAACAGCGACACCCTTGGATTGATGGGGATGTGCATTGGCCACTGTGGGGGCACCGTGTGTCGCCCAACGAGTATGTCCAATTCCTGCCTTTCCCTCTAGAGGATCATGAACCAACACGTCGTTTAAATTTACTAACTTTCCGACTGCTCGACGGCGATCAAGAGTGCCGTTATTTATGGTAGCAATCCCAGCGCTGTCGTAACCTCTGTATTCGAGGCGCTTTAGGGCTTCTACAAGGCTTGGCGCAACTTGGTGATTACCAAGAATTCCTATGATTCCACACATATTTTCATTCGCCTTTGGTTTGTTTGGCTTTTATTGAACGCAACTTTTGAAAGAGTTTTCGCGCCATCCCGGATTTTGTGGTTTGACGCGCGCGCGCTAAGGCGAGAGCGCCGGCTTCAACATCAGACGTTATTACAGAACCTGAGCCGGTCATGGCTTCGTCTCCGATTGATATAGGTGCAACAAGCATCGTGCTTGACCCTATAAATGCATGAGAGCCTATTTTTGTGTGATGTTTCATTACGCCGTCGTAATTGCAAGTGATCGTTCCAGCCCCAATATTAGCTTTTTCACCAATCGATGCATCACCAATGTAGCTGAGATGATTTACTTTGGCGCCGGTAGACAGGGTCGCGTTTTTGACTTCCACAAAATTGCCAATGCGTACATCTTCAGATAGTTGAGTACCTTTTCTTAAACGGGCGAAAGGACCCACTATTGATCCTTTGGAAATATGACAGCCCTCGAGGTGCGAAAAAGCGCGGATAGTGGCACCTGAGTCAACTGTAACATGAGGGCCAAAAACTACGTTTGGTTCGATAAAAGCATCGCGGCCTATGACAGTGTCTAATGAAAAATAAACTGTATCAGGCGCGATAAGTGTTACCCCAGACTCCATCATATTATTTCGTGTTGCCGTTTGAAAATGAGCATCTGCTGCAGCTAGTTCTGCGCGTGAGTTAATACCAAGAGTTTCAGCAGCGTCACAGGTGACTACAGCAACATTTAGGCCTTTGGTGCGTGCTAAGTAGGGGAGGTCGGTCAGATAGTATTCACCCTGAGCATTGTCAGTATTTAGAGCTTCGATCAGGTCAAACAAAATAGGTGCAGGAGCCGCCAGCACGCCTGAATTACAAAGACCAATAGCCCGTTCTGCATCTGTTGCATCTTTAAATTCCACGATACGTTCAAGTTGATCATCGTTCATAATGAGCCGGCCATAACGAGCTGGATCAACAGGCTCAAAGCCCAATACGGTGACATCTGCTGAGCTTTGCACCAATGCTTGCAAAGTGTTGGAACTAATAAATGGTGTATCGCCAAACAACACGATTGCGAGACCATCGAAATCTTTCAAGGTTTCACGCGTCATTGCTGTGGCATGTCCTGTACCGAGTTGCTCGTGTTGCAATACCACTTGGACTGTTGCGTCGAATGACTTGGCAGAAGCTGTAACCTGATCGGCGCCAACGCCCGCCACAACGATTACATGGTCAGGCTTAATTGTATTGCCTGCAGCTATTGCGTGATGTAGCATTGGCGCCCCTGCTATTGGATGCAGAACTTTTGGCAGCGCTGAATTCATTCTACTGCCCTGGCCGGCTGCCAAAATTATAAGTGCGACGCTCATGCTTTTTCTCTTTGTTTTGTGTTGCACCCTGTTTATCCGCTAAGAAAGAACGCGCAAGCACTTGAAGCATAAAAAAAGCATTAATAGCAAAGAACGGTGACGGTTCGCCTTCTGCGCTCTGTCTGGAGGTAAAAATGGCTGCTGTAATTTTTGATTTGGACGGAACACTTGCGGATACAAGTGGTGACTTACTTGCCGCTGCTAATTACTGCTTTCGAGATATGGGTCTGGGAAATGTTCTGGGTAGTGAAGATGCTGCTGTAGCACTACGTGGAGGGCGAGCGATGCTAAGTTTAGGGCTTAAGCGCGTAAATCAGGTTGATGAAACAACCATTAATACTTACTACCCAATGCTTCTCGAGGCTTATGGAGATGCGATTTCAGTTTATACTAAATTGTATGATGGCGCGATGGATGCGGTCGAAACACTTAAATCACAAGGCTATGGTGTGGGCATCTGCACAAACAAGCCAGAAGGTTTGGCAGATCAACTGTTGCGTGACCTAGGAGTACGACATGTTTTTGGAAGCCTTGTGGGTGCTGACACACTACCAGTTCGTAAGCCTGACCCTGCCCCATTGTTGGAAGCGGCGCGTTTGTTAGGTGGAGATCCTAAGTCATGTATCTTGGTAGGTGACAGCGATACTGATCGTAACACTGCCAAAGCAGCAGGAGTGCCTTCAGTATTGGTCACTTTTGGTCCCGCTGGAGGTGACATGTCAGCATTAAAGCCTGAGGCTTTATTAAATGATTTTGCAGCTTTGCCATCTGTTGTAGCAGCACTTTTACCAACCGCCATCTAAGTTTGACCTTTTAAGGTCTTAAATTTACTGACCATGTCTTGACGAGACCATTTCTCAACCGCAAAGCTGACACCTATGATAGAGAATTTTACCGGAAGTTTCACACAGCAAGAACCAATTCCTGAAGTTGGAATTGAGGCTGCTATTAATGTTTTGCGCAACGGACGTTTGCATCGTTACAATACAGCACAGGGTGAAGTTTCGCAAACAGCGCTGCTGGAGCAGGAATTTGCGGCGAGTGTTGGAGCCAAATATTGTATTGCTGTAGCGTCTGGTGGCTATGCGATGGGGACAGCTTTACGTGCTGTGGGTGTTAAACCTGGTGATAATGTGCTAAGTAACGCATTTACACTAGCGCCGGTTCCCGGCGCTATTGCATCAGTAGGTGGTGTGCCAGTTTTTGTTGGTGTTACTGAAAACCTAACAATTGATCTTAATGACCTTGAAGTAAAACTAAGTCTCGCAAGCGTATTGCTTCTTAGTCATATGCGTGGCCACATTTGTGATATGGATCGCCTTACAGCGATGTGTGATGCTGCTGGAGTGGTCGTAATAGAAGATTGTGCTCATACTATGGGGGCGGCATGGGCAGGCATCGCTTCTGGGCGGCAAGGAACCATTGGATGCTACTCCTGCCAAACTTATAAACATGTTAATTCGGGTGAGGGTGGATTCCTTGTTACCGACGACCCAGATCTCGCAGCTGCGAGCGTAATACTCTCCGGCAGCTACATGTTGTTTGAAAAGCATATTGCTGCTCCACCTGTAGAAGCTTTTGTTGATCTGAAATATACAACTCCTAACATATCAGGTCGTATGGATAACTTGCGCGCAGCAATTCTGCGTCCTCAGATTAAGGATTTAGCGAAGCAGTGCGCTAGATGGAACAAACGCTACTATTCGCTTGAAATGGGATTGCGCGATATCCCTGGCCTGACTTTAGTGCAGCGCCATGCCAAGGAAACCATTGTAGGGTCTTCTATCCAATTTCTTCTGCTTGACTGGCTGAGTTCAGATATTCAGGAAGTTATTGCAAAATGTGGTGAACGTGGGGTTGAGTTGAAATGGTTTGGTGCGCCAGAACCGGTCGCATTTACCAGTCGCTATGATAGCTGGCACTATGCGCCTTCAAAACGGATGAATGCGAGCGATCGTATATTGGCTGGTATCGTGGATATGCGGGTACCGCTTACTTTTAGTCTTGAAGATTGTGCGGTGATCTCGCGGATTATCCGTGCCGAGGTTTCGGCGGTCTATCAAGCAGCCCGATAATTCGAAATTGTATAAGTGTTTTATGTTGGCTATCGGAATGCTCGACAAAGAAAATACACCAGTCTATTATTGAACGACTGTTCAATAATAGACTGGTAGAACCGATGTTTACCCATTCCATGCACTTTGATTTAGGCGATGATGTAAATTTATTACGCAATTCGGTGCACCGTTGGGCGCAGGATCGGGTTAAACCGATGGCTGCTGAGATTGATGCTTCTAATATTTTTCCGTCAGAACTGTGGCAGGAGATGGGCGAAATTGGTCTTTTAGGTATCACAGTGCCAGAGGAATATGGTGGTGCCAACATGTCTTACCTTGCTCACACTGTTGCCGTTGAGGAGGTGGCGCGGGCAAGTGCTTCTGTTTCTCTGAGCTATGGTGCTCATTCAAACCTGTGTGTAAATCAGATTAAGTTAAATGGTACGCCTGAACAGCTTAAAAAGTTTTTACCTGATCTTGTGAGTGGTAAGCATGTCGGCGCCCTTGCCATGTCTGAGTCCGGGGCGGGGTCGGATGTGGTCTCGATGACGCTTGGTGCGGAAAAGCGTAATGACCGGTACATCTTGAACGGTAATAAATTTTGGATAACTAATGGTCCAGATGCTGAAACTTTAGTAGTTTATGCAAAGACTGATAAAAATGCAGGTTCAAGAGGGATTACAGCGTTTCTAATTCAAAAATCGATGAAGGGATTCTCAACCTCGCCACATTTTGACAAGCTTGGCATGAGGGGATCAAATACTGCAGAACTGATCTTTGATGATGTAGAAGTCCCTTTTGGTAATGTTTTAGGCGAGGAGGGGCGCGGTGTTGCAGTTTTAATGTCAGGCTTAGATTACGAACGAGTGGTTCTTGCCGGTATTGGTTTGGGAATAATGGCCGCCTGTTTAGACGAGATTATGCCTTATATGGCTGAGCGTAAGCAATTTGGGCAACCTGTCGGTTCCTTCCAGCTGATGCAAGGTAAGATTGCAGATATGTACACGGCAATGAATTCAGCGCGCGCTTACGTATACGAAGTTGCTAAATCTTGTGATCGTGGTGACGTGACCCGACAGGATGCTGCGGCTTGTTGTCTCTACGCATCTGAAGAGGCTATGAAGCAGGCACACCAAGCAATTCAGGCAATGGGTGGGGCGGGATTTTTGCACGACGCGCCTGTTGCACGACTTTTCCGTGATGCTAAACTTATGGAAATTGGTGCTGGAACATCAGAAATTCGACGAATGTTAGTGGGCCGTGAATTAGTCACGGCGATGGGCTGATGCCACGTTATGTACTAACAATAACTGTGACTTTAGTTATTCTGGCAGCAATTAGTGGATTTCGGCTAGGAAAGCGGCAGATCTCTTTAGATTTCACGGGGGTAATAGAGGCAGTGGCTGAAATTCATTCTGCTTCCTATGGTGGGTTAGTTGGTGAATGTTATGGGTGGCCTGGTGAAGGGAATTCAGTTTTTCAAGTACGCTGCGGTACTGGTCTTTATAGTGTTGATCGGCTTGGGCGTGTTGAACAGATGAAGGAAGATGGAATTTGAACCTCGTATCTAATTTTATTATCTGCGGATATTATTTGAAAATTTCTTATATGTTTGGCGGAGGTGGCTTAAGGGAAATAGCCCTGTCATGACCGAAACAATTTCGCAGAATATGGCGGCGCAGTGCTTGGATCATTCAAGACAAAAATGTGCGATTATTGATGTTTCAGGCAATGAGCGCATTGATGTTTCATTTGGGAACCTGCAACAAATGACTGACGGGATAGCTCGTAGATTAATAAACCACATTCAGTTGGGTGATCGAGTAGGTGTTCTGTTAGGCCAAACGCCTTGGTGTGCTGCAGCTCATTTGGCACTTTGGAAGATTGGAGCTATTTCTGTACCTTTATTTAAGCTCCTTAAGCATGATGCACTTGCCTCACGGATTAAAGATGCGGGTATTAATCTTGTATTGTGTGATGAAGAGGGAGCGCCATTATTTAGCGGTTTAGCTAAACCTTTTATTACGTCTGCAATGGGTGTGCCTGGTGATCCGATTTGCTACACCCCTGTTGACGGTAATACGCCAGCTGTTCTGATTTACACTTCTGGTACAACGGGAGAGCCAAAGGGTGCGTTGCACGGGCACAGTTTGCTAGCTGGGCATTTGCCTGGTGTTGTGCTTAGTCATAATAATTTAGGCTGTCCGGAAGACTGCCTTTGGACGCCAGCAGATTGGGCTTGGATAGGTGGGCTGTTTGACGTTTTGATGCCCGGATTGGCGCTGGGCGTACCGGTGGTCGCTTCACGGATGTTAAAGTTTAATGCTGAAGAGTGTAAAAGAATTGTTTCTCTCTGTTCGGTCAAAAATATTTTTTTCCCGCCAACAGCTCTTAGGATGCTCCGGGGAGCTAATGTAAAAATTACCGGCCTTAGATCTGTTGCCTGTGGCGGTGAGCCACTAGGTGCTGAAATGCTGGAATGGGCTCGGATTGCTCTGGGGGTAACTGTAAATGAATTTTATGGACAGACGGAATGTAATATGGTTGTCACAAGTTGTGCTTCACAATTTCCAGTCCGACCAGGGTTTATGGGCCGTTCAGTTCCAGGGTTTGATGTTCAAGTTATTGATGATACCGGTCGGCCGACTGCACTTGAGGGTGAAATTGCAATCAGGCGCGGTGCGCCTTCCATGATGCTGAAATACTGGGGCCGCCCTGTGGACACTGCAATAAAATTTCATGGAGAGTGGATGCTTACAGGAGATCGCGGCGTACAGGATGGAGCGGAGATACGCTTTATAGGTCGATGTGATGACGTTATTACATCCTCTGGTTATCGGATTGGTCCTGCAGAGATTGAAGATTGCCTGATGACGCATCCGGAAGTTGTCACTGTTGGAGTGGTCGGAAAACCTGATATTTTGCGTACACAAATTGTGAAAGCTTATGTGGTTCGTAAAGCTGGCTCCTCTGTTACTGAGAATTCTTTGAAAGATTATGTTAAAGAAAGGTTCGCGGCCCATTCTTACCCGCGAGAAGTTGAGTTTCTTGATGAATTGCCAATGACAGTTACTGGTAAAGTTATTCGCAAAGAGCTTAGAGCTCGTGCCGCAAAAGAGGCACCTTCATGATGAGCCTATTAAATATATTTTTAAATGCAGTTTGTATTGGTGGGTTAAATGACCCCATGAATTATAATGAAAGCCAAGCGTATAATGCAAGTGCGTGGTTTTATCTGCAGATAGGAATTGTATGAGACTAAGATCCAAAGCGTTGGTTGGCTCAGGTTTGTTTCGCGATAATCGCGCGGCTCATCTAAAAGCTCTGTCACAAATACAGGTTGCCGCAGATTTTGCTTCGCAGGGTGGTGGTGAACTCTCTAGAGCGCGGCACCTTAGCCGTGGAAAAATGCTCCCCCGTAATAGAGTTTCTAATTTGTTGGACCCAGGGTCACCGTTTTTGGAAATTGGAGCAACAGCGGCACATGGTATGTACGATGGTGCAGCACCTTGTGCAGGCGTAATTGCAGGCATCGGGCAGGTAATGGGTCAGGATGTTATGATAGTTTGCAATGATGCCACTGTTAAAGGTGGTACATATTTTCCTATGACTGTGAAGAAACATCTCCGCGCTCAAGAGATAGCTGAGCAGAATTATTTACCCTGCATATATTTAGTTGATAGTGGTGGAGCAAACTTGCCTAGTCAGGATGAGGTTTTTCCAGACCGTGACCACTTTGGCCGTATTTTTTTTAATCAAGCGCAGATGAGTGCCAAAGGAATCCCGCAGCTCGCAGTCGTCATGGGATCCTGCACAGCTGGAGGTGCTTATGTGCCAGCCATGTGCGATGTTACAATAATTGTTAAAAATCAAGCTACAATTTTTTTAGCTGGTCCACCTTTAGTAAAAGCGGCCACGGGTGAGGTTGTTAGTGCTGAAAAATTGGGAGGGGGAGACGTCCACACGCGTTTGTCGGGCGTCGCAGATTATTTGGCTGAGGATGATGGGCACGCGCTGGCTTTGGCCCGTCAGGCTGTTTCCTTTTTTAACCGAATTAAGCCACCAACAGTGAAATGGCAATGTTCAGAAGAACCGAGCTATGATCCGGAGGAGATCCTAGGAGTTGTACCTGCAGATCTGCGCACACCGTATGATATCCACGAAGTGATCGCACGTATTGTAGATGGCTCAAGATTGGATCCGTTTAAAGCCCGCTTTGGTGAAACACTGGTTTGCGGTTTTGCACACCTTAAAGGATGCCCGATTGGTATTATTGCTAATAATGGTGTATTATTTTCCGAAGCTGCTCAGAAAGGCGCGCACTTTATTCAATTATGTAGTCAGCGCCGCATTCCAATAATTTTTTTGCAAAATATCATGGGTTTTATGGTAGGTCGTAAATACGAAAACGAAGGTATTGCACGTCATGGAGCAAAGATGGTGACAGCTGTTGCAACTACTTCTGTGCCAAAGGTAACCATGCTAGTGGGCGGATCTTTTGGTGCAGGTAATTATGGAATGGCTGGACGAGCTTACAGTCCACGCTTCTTATGGTCATGGCCCAATTCGCGCATTGGTGTAATGGGTGGTGCGCAGGCAGCGGACGTTTTGGCGTCAGTTAAGAGAGATTCGATTGAACGTAATGGTGGTTCTTGGCGACCAGAAGAGGAAGCTACTTTTAGACAACCCACTGTGGATATGTTTGAGAAACAGTCACATCCGCTTTACGCTTCTGCCAGACTTTGGGATGATGGAGTGATAGATCCACGTACTACTCGCGATGTATTGTTTTTATCGCTAAATGTGGCGTTAAATGCACCTATCGAGGAGACCCGCTTTGGCGTGTTCCGAATGTAATGATAATTTCTTTAATTTTTATTCACCAACTCTTTCAAATGGTTCCCAAGTCTGGTCGAAGAATTTGTGAAACTAATGTTTGAAAAGATTTTAATAGCTAACCGTGGTGAGATAGCATGCCGAATTATGAAAACGGCTCAGAAAATGGGGATTTCTTGCGTTGGAGTTTATTCAGATGCTGATGCCACATCCAAACATGTTGAGATGGCAGATGTCGCAGTTCATATAGGCGGCTCTACACCGACAGAAAGCTATTTGTGTGGTGACGTGATCATCCAAGCAGCGATCGATTTGGGCGCACAAGCAATCCATCCTGGTTATGGATTTTTATCAGAAAATCCAGATTTTGTGGATGATGTTCTTAGTGCAGGTTTGATATTCATCGGTCCATCCGCAGAAGCGATTAGGGCTATGGGTCTTAAGGCTGCGGCCAAGGCTTTAATGGTTGAGGCTGGTGTGCCTGTTGTCCCTGGCTATCATGGCAGTGACCAGTCTGATGATTTGCTAGCGGATGAGGCTAATAAAATTGGCTACCCTGTTTTGATTAAAGCTGTAGCAGGTGGAGGTGGCAAGGGCATGCGTTTTGTTGAAGAAGCGGGCGCATTTCAATCTGCCTTAGAGAGCGCACGCAGTGAAGCGCAGTCGGCTTTTAGCAACTCGGATGTATTGGTAGAAAAGTTTGTTCGCAAACCTCGCCACATTGAAGTGCAGGTCTTTGGTGATGGCGATGATGTGGTGTACCTTTTTGAACGTGACTGTTCTTTGCAACGGCGGCACCAGAAAGTTGTAGAAGAGGCGCCCGCTCCCGGAATGACAGCGGAAATGCGAGCCGTTATGGGGCAGGCCGCTGTAAAGGCTGCAAAATTTGTTAACTATGTAGGTGCTGGGACAGTAGAGTTCATCGTTGATGGATCTGACGATTTTGCGATTGATAGTTTTTATTTTATGGAAATGAACACGCGTTTACAGGTGGAGCACGCCGTCACTGAGGCAATCACCGGCATTGATTTGGTGGAATGGCAATTAAGAGTGGCAGCTGGAGAGAGTTTACCAGTTCAACAGGATAATTTAAGCATTACGGGACATGCTTTCGAAGCTCGACTTTACGCTGAAGACGTAGTGGCTGGGTTCTTGCCTGCTACGGGAACACTGACGCATTTGGCTTTTCCCGAGGATATACGCGTTGAAAGTGGTGTACGTGCTGGTGATAAGATTAGTCCTTTCTATGATCCGATGATCGCCAAGGTGGTTTCTCATGGCCCCACGCGTACCATAGCATTGAAACGTCTTGCGAAAGCGCTGGCACTAACTGAAGTGGCAGGTACTACAACCAATCTGGAATTTTTGGGCGCCTTGGTGAATCATACAGGCTTTGGACTAGGCGAAATTGATACTGGGCTAATTCAGCGAGACATTGATAAGTTAATTGAACCTTTAGCGGTTACAGCTGGTCATGCGGTGGCGGCCGCAATGAGAATTTCAGGTCTAAATAGACCCAAATTTATGTCTGGATTTCACATGTGGCAGCCACTTTGTCAATCTGTATCTTTAGCTCGGAGTGGCTTGTTGGTGGATGCGTCGGTTGAAGTATTTTCGCCAGATCGACAACATTGGAATATAGACGGTGTTGATGTAGTTGCTGAGTGTTTCAATGGGAAATGGTGGATTGATGGCCAAAAGGCGCCTCATGTTACTATTAACGATTCTGTGGTGACAGTTTTTGATAAATACGGCATCCGCTTTGATGTAATTGATGCTTTAGATGTGGTGACTGAAGCTGTTGAAGATGGTGATTTTATTGAGGCCCCAATGCCTGGATTGATAAAATCAATGTTTGTAAGCTTAGGAGATAAAGTTTCTAAAGGTGATAGACTTGCTATTTTAGAGGCTATGAAAATGGAACATTCCTTGTCCGCTTCGCGGAATGGTACTGTCGTAGAAGTTCTAGCGAACTCAGGAGATCAGGTGATCGCTGGCGCGGCATTAGTTCGATTGGAGGATGAAACATGATAACCTTGCACCACTGTCCACAATCAAGATCTATGAGAACCTTGTGGTTGCTAAATGAGTTGGAGTTGGATTTTCAAATAGTTGTTCATCCTTTTGATAAGTCACTAAGAAAACCAGAATATTTGCAGCTTAGCCCTGCTGGCCGTGTACCTGCTCTGGAAATTGATGGTGAGCAAATGTTCGAAACTGGGGCGATTACAGAATATCTCTGTGAAAAATTTAGTCCAGACAACCTAGGAAGAAGTTGGAGTAGCTCGGATCGAATGAATTGGTTGATATGGGTGCATTTTGCAGAAACGATAAGCCAACATGCCGCAGCGCTTACACAGCAACATGAGGTGCTCTACAAAGACGAAATGCGTAGCCCAATCTTAATGAAGATTGAGGCAGCACGTATCGCAAAATGTTTTGATGCGCTCGAAGCATGCTTGTCTTCAACTTTTGAAAAGCGCGACTATCTTTTGAAATCGGGTTTTTCTGCTGCAGATATCTCAGTTGGACAGGCTGTTTACATGGCTCGTCATTTTACACCGCTTGATGGGCATCGGAAGATGGCGAAATGGTATTCTCGGATAACTGAACGCCAGGCTTTCAAGTCAAGTTTACCCACGGACAGTGAGCGACTTTATAGTCAGGACTTTTACCCAGTGTGGGAGGTTTAAATGGTTGGTTCGGTTGAGATTTTTGAAGTGGGGCCCCGTGATGGTCTCCAGAATGTACCAATTAAGGTGTCTGTAGAAAATAAAATTGCCTTGATCAATGCGCTTAGTGCAGCTGGATTTTCCCGGATTGAGTGTGCCAGCTTTGTTAGCTCAAAATGGGTACCTCAAATGGATGGAAGTGCTGATGTTTTAGCTGGGATAACCCGCGCGTCGGGAGTTCGATATAGCGCACTTGCACCAAATATGCGGGGATTTAACGATGCCAAGGCTGCTGGTGCTGATGAAATTTCTATTTTTGGGTCTGCTAGTGAAGGTTTTTCTAAAGCTAATATTAATGCTACAATCAAGGAATCTATTGAACAATTTAAGCCTATAATCGAGTCTGCTCGCGCTATCGATTTGCCTGTGCGCGGTTATATTTCGTGTGTGGTAGATTGTCCTTATGATGGAACAGTTGATTGTAGCGCGGTAGCTCGCGTTGCGGACCAATTGTTTTCAATGGGTTGCTATGAGATTAGCCTTGGCGATACGCTGGGTACGGGAACGCCAGATGCGATAGCGCGTATGTTGCTTGCTGTCCGTGATGTTGTGCCTGCTGGTCGACTAGCTGGTCATTTTCATGACACGGCGGGTCGTGCCTTAGACAATATTGACGCATCACTTAGTTTAGGTTTGCGGGTTTTTGATGCAGCCGTTGGTGGCTTGGGAGGTTGCCCGTTTGCGCCTGGCGCTGCTGGAAATGTCGCGACTGAGGTGGTGTCCGCTCACTTGACCCGATTAGGTTATGAGACAGGACTTTCTCAGAAGAAAGTTGAAGCGGCCGCTGAAATAGCGCAAGCGATTTTAGAATGACTGTTTCCTAATGGACACACCGTTATTTGGTTTATCATGCCTAGTAATTTGTAATTATGAAGTAGACCGAGGGCAGTTTATTGCACAAAATGATTTCTATTTTTATCGATGAGCGGGGCGTTGCCACGATAACGCTAGAACGTGCTGAAAAACATAACGCATTGTGCGCCCAAATGTTGGATGAACTGAAAGATGCTGTCACAAATCTTAGCTTTAATAAGGCGGTGCGTGTTGTCGTTCTCACAGGTGCTGGGGAGAGTTTTTGTGCGGGTGGAGATCTGGAATGGATGCGTGAACAGATACAAGCAAATTCTGCTACACGCGTTCGGGCAGCGGCAAAGTTAGCTCACACTCTTCAAGCACTGAATACAATGCCAAAGCCACTGATTGGAGCATTGCAAGGCAACGCATTTGGTGGTGGTGTTGGGCTGGCTGCAGTTTGCGATATTGCTATTGGGGTGGATCACCTCAAAATGGGTTTTACTGAGACCAGGTTGGGCCTTATACCTGCCACAATCGGTCCATATGTTTTGGCTCGAATGAGCGAGGGGGTAGCGCGACGAGTTTTTATGTCTTCGCGGATATTTAAAGCAAAAGAAGCTTTTAATTTTGGACTGCTATCCGCTATTGTACCGGCTGAAAAACTTGATATAGCTGTTGAGTCAGAAATCGGTCCATTTCTTTCCTGTGCCCCGGGTGCAGTCGCGTCTGCTAAGGCATTGATGCGTGATCTAGGACCAAGAATAGATGATAAAACAATTGCCATGACTATTGATGCGCTCCGTCTTCGTTGGGAATGCGACGAGGCAGTTGAAGGTATAGATGCATTTTTTGAAAAGCGTAAAGCTTCATGGGCACTGTAAGTCTGAAGAACGTTTCGTTTTTTATAAAAACATTGGTAAATTTATATAACTTGGTCCTTTTACCTTTATTGACCCTGCCGACCAGGGGGCGTAAGTGGTCCTAAAGATAATGTTATCGCTTGAAATCTAGTGCGTTGTTCACGCGGAAATAAGGAGTTCAATGTGGAGGATATGCTTCGGGAATACCTTCCCATTCTTATTTTTTTAGCAGTAGCTATTGGGCTTGGCCTTGTACTAATTCTTGCCGCTGTAATTATAGCAGTCCGAAAGCCTGACCCAGAAAAAGTTAGTGCTTATGAATGCGGATTTAATGCTTTTGATGACGCTCGAATGAAGTTCGATGTACGGTTTTATCTCGTAGCTATTCTATTCATAATTTTTGATCTAGAGATTGCGTTTTTATTTCCGTGGGCAGTGGCCTTCAAAGACGTTTCTATGACCGGCTTTTGGTCAATGATGGTATTTCTTGGTGTACTGACTGCTGGGTTTGCTTATGAATGGAAGAAGGGGGCCTTGGAATGGCAGTGATAGACTCAAATTCTGCTGGCGGTCGCCCTGCGTTAGCGGATAGTGACAAAGACATTGAGTCGCGTGCTTTGAACGCTGAATTGCAAGATAAAGGTTTTTTGCTGACCTCTACCGATGATATTATAAACTGGGCGCGTACTGGTTCTCTTCACTGGATGACTTTTGGTCTAGCGTGTTGCGCTGTGGAGATGATGCATACATCGATGCCGCGCTATGATCTTGAGCGATTTGGTACTGCACCAAGAGCTTCTCCTCGTCAATCTGATCTGATGATTGTTGCTGGTACTTTGACAAATAAGATGGCTCCAGCGTTGCGAAAGGTCTATGATCAAATGCCAGAACCGCGCTATGTCATTTCAATGGGATCTTGTGCTAACGGAGGCGGTTACTACCACTACAGTTATTCTGTCGTGCGGGGCTGTGATCGTATTGTGCCGGTCGATATATATGTTCCAGGCTGCCCACCAACAGCCGAAGCTTTGCTGTATGGAATAATGCAGTTACAGCGTAAAATGCGTCGGACCGGGACAATTGTAAGATGATTGCGCAGTTTGTAGTCGGCTGTGTTTATGCGACTGTTTTTCACATCGCAGAAAAGCCTCAACTTAAGTTAGTGGTGCTGCCTGTGATAGGGAGTTATATATGATTGCCGCGCTGGAAGAACTTGGTGCTTACGTCGAATCTAAAAGACGTGACTGCGTGCTGACTTGGGATGTAACCAACGGTGAATTGAATATCGACGTAGCTCCCAGTAGTATTGTAGACTTTGTGGACTTCCTAAAAGTAGATTCAACATGCCGTTTCTCAAGCCTTGTTGATATAACTGCTGTGGACTATACTGGGCGAGTAAAGAGGTTCGACGTAGTTTACCATTTCCTAAGTATGTACCAGAACCACAGAATTCGCTTGCGCATTTCAATTCGTGAGGAAGAGATGGTGCCTTCAATTACTGAAGTCCATCCATCAGCAAATTGGTTTGAACGTGAAGTTTTTGATATGTACGGGGTTCTGTTTTCTGGTCACCCAGACTTGCGACGCATTCTGACTGACTATGGATTTCGTGGGTACCCTCTACGGAAAGATTTCCCCACCACGGGATATACAGAAGTACGATACGATGAGATGGAAAAAAGAGTGGTTTATGAACCGGTCAGTCTGGTTCAAGAGTATCGCCAGTTTGATTTTATGTCACCTTGGGAGGGAGCGGAGTATATACTACCGGGTGACGAAAAAGAAACGGAGTCGAGTTAGATGGATATTTTGATATGGCTCGGTATCGCGGTGCTTACCATTGTCCCGATGTTTAAGTTGTTACCACATTTTAAGATAAGTCATTATTGGGCTATTGTTTGTATTGTTCCAATTGGCACAATAATACTTTTATGGTTGATGGCGCTTAAGCTCCAAGACATGGAGAAGCGCTGATGGACAGTGCAAAATTTGATGACGCTTTAACTGGTGAGCAGAAAATTCGTAATTTTAATATTAATTTTGGTCCGCAACATCCGGCTGCGCATGGGGTGTTGAGACTGGTGCTAGAATTAGACGGCGAAATTGTAGAGCGCTGCGACCCGCACATTGGTTTACTTCACCGCGGCACCGAAAAACTTATGGAAAGCCGTACTTATCTGCAAAATTTGCCATATTTTGATAGACTTGATTATGTGGCGCCAATGAACCAAGAGCACGCTTGGTGTTTGGCGATTGAAAAATTGACAGGAGTAAAGGTGCCTCGCCGTGCTTCCTTAATCCGTGTGCTTTATTGTGAGATTGGGCGCGTGTTGAACCACTTGCTCAACGTAACTACACAGGCCATGGATGTTGGTGCACTGACACCACCGCTCTGGGGTTTTGAAGAGCGTGAAAAACTAATGGGTTTTTATGAACGAGCTTGTGGCGCGCGGTTGCATGCGGCATATTTTCGCCCTGGTGGTGTTCATCAGGATCTTACTGGTGACTTACTTGATGATATCGAACAGTGGTCAGAAGAATTTCCGCGTGTATTAGACGATATCGATGGGCTGCTGACCGAAAATCGTATTTTTAAACAGCGTAATGCGGATATAGGTATAGTCACTCAAGAAGACGCCTTGAGTTATGGATTTTCTGGCGTCATGGTTAGAGGGTCTGGTATGGCTTGGGACCTGAGGCGCTCACAACCTTATGAGTGTTATGACGAATTTAATTTCCATGTTCCAGTAGGTAAAAATGGCGACTGCTATGACCGTTATCTAGTTCGTATGGAAGAAATGCGGCAATCAGTGTCTATAATTAAACAGGCTGTTATTAAAATACGGGAATGTCCCGGCGATGTACTGGCTCGTGGCAAGATAACACCTCCGTCGCGGTCGGATATGAAAACATCGATGGAAAGTCTCATCCATCATTTTAAACTCTACACGGAAGGTTTTCATGTGCCCTCAGGTGAAGTGTATTGCGCTGTCGAGGCACCAAAAGGTGAATTTGGCGTTTATTTGGTAGCAGATGGCTCTAACAAACCATACCGATGTAAAATTCGTGCGCCAGGTTTTTTGCATTTGCAGGCGATGGACCACATGAGCAAGGGTCACCAACTTGCCGATGTGGCTGCTATAATCGGTACCATGGATGTGGTATTCGGGGAAATAGATCGCTGACGCATCTTTTCATTATTTAAATACTTTTCACTGGTTGCGCACCACGCTTATAAATAATTACCAAAGGTCTAAATTAATGCTTCGCCGTCTTCACTCTTTACAGCCTGACAGCTTCGCTTTTACTCCTGCCAACCAAGCTTGGGCTGAAGCACAAATTACAAAATACCCCAAAGGACGTCAGGCTTCCGCAATTATTCCTCTCTTGTGGCGGGCCCAAGAACAAGAGGGTTGGCTGACCCGTCCGGCGCTAGAAATTGTTGCGGATATGTTGGGCATTGCCTATATTCGGGCGCTTGAGGTGGCATCATTTTACTTTATGTTTCAGCTTCAACCCGTTGGTTACATTGCGCATATACAAGTTTGTGGAACAACTTCATGCATGATTTGTGGTGCAGAAGATCTTGTTGCGGTATGTCAAAAGAAAATTGCTCCTAAGCCCTATCAGTTATCCGAAGATGGAAGATTTAGTTGGGAGGAAGTAGAATGTCTTGGGTCCTGTACGAATGCTCCAATGGCGCAGATAGGAAAAGATTACTATGAAGACCTTACTGCTGTTAAATTGGGAGAAATAATAGATGCCCTTGGAGCAGGAGATGTGCCTACGCCAGGTCCACAAAATGGACGTTTTGCGGCCGAACCACTCAACGGATTAACTTCACTTAAGAGTTTTGACAGTGGTCAAACCAAATATAATGCTTCTGTTCAAAGAGCAATGGATATTGGTGACACTGTTAAACGTATCGATGGAACAGAAGCTCCTCTCTTGGTTCCCTGGCTGGGCACTATGGCCAATACCTCTAAAAAATCCCGTAAGGCGGGAGGGTCAGTTTCTCTGGGTGGTAAGTCAAATGTATCAAATAAAGAAAAATTTGGCTCAACTTTTAATGAAATTGGTAGTCGGCCGAAGTCTCTGAGGATGGCTCGTAAAGCTGGTGCAGACAATCTAAAAATGCTTAAAGGAGTTGGTCCTAAGTTAGAAAAAATGCTCAATCAACTTGGTTTTTTCCATTTTGATCAGATAGCCGCTTGGACTGAAGCTGAGGTTGCTTGGGTAGACAAAAATCTTTTTGGTTTTAAGGGAAGGGCTAGTCGTGATAATTGGGTCATGCATGCTGAAAAATTCGCTTGCGTACAAAAAAAGTGATTTCAACCTATTAATTGATATCCAATAATCTATAGAATTGGTATTTTGATTGAGATACTTTTTGGAAGAGCGCAAATGGGCAAAGAGCATAAAGGTACGGGTTGGGTGCTGGGTGGTTGGTCCGTGGCAGCACTTTTTAGCGTCTCTACTGCAGTTCTGCTCATAGTAGTTGGCCATTGGAGCTTTATTCAAGCATTGTTTTTGGGGGAGTACTGTTTGCGTTGGCTGGTCTCGTGATTAACTTTTTATGACGTCTTTTGTTGCGACTGGACGGCGTTGACGACTTCGTTGCAACTGAAGTGGTTTCTGATTTGACTTTGGAGCGGAGGACTGTCGCAGTAATTTTTTTTAATACTGATTTGCAAGCAAGAACTCGCTGCGCGAAAAGGTTAGTGGAAATACCGAAGGGAATTATATACAGCTCTGCAATAAAAGAAAATTGGAGGTAATAATACCGCTTTAAAAGTATTAAAAAAACGGGTTGAGAAATCTAATGGATCTGGTGCCAAGCCGCAATCCTTGAAAGTTGCATTTGGCGCAACTCCAGATCATGGTAAGTTGATTTAAGGTGTAGGTCCCAAACTGGAACAACTTCTGCCTTCTTTAAGCTACGTTCACTTTGATCAAATTACTGTTTGAAGTGTGCATGAGATCTTTCGGGGCGATGATGATTTGCAAGGATTTAAAGAGGTGCTTAAGTAGAGATGGTTAGGTTGAACAAACAAAGAAACTGGCTATATCTAGGATCTAAACTGCTTCTTCTACCCCTAAATAAGGTGACGTTAAGTAACGGTATAAAATTATTATGCTAAGTCGTGAATATACTGGACCGATGAAAAAGCGTTTGGCATTAGTAATTGCCTTAATTGCAGTTTTATGGGTTTTTGCTAATATTATTGGCGTATATTTAGGCCTGCCCAATAGGCTAAGTGCCCTCTTTGACCTTGCAGCCCTTGCCGGTTTTGGGTCTACATTTTGGATTGCAATTAAGATCTGGCGTCACCGCCAAAAAGACAAGGATTAAGTGAGTATGCTGGCTGACAATGATCGGATTTTTACCAACCTTTATGGTATGCACGACCGAACGCTGAAAGGTGCTCAGGCGCGCGGTCATTGGGATGGGACTGACAAAGTGATCCAAAAGGGTCGTGATTGGGTTATTCAAGAAATGAAGGATAGTGGGTTGCGAGGTCGTGGTGGTGCAGGATTCCCTACTGGTCTGAAGTGGTCGTTTATGCCAAATGAAAGTGATGGGCGTCCAGCCTATTTGGTAGTCAACGCGGATGAATCAGAGCCTGGTACCTGCAAAGACCGAGAGATTATGCGACATGACCCACATACGCTCATTGAGGGTTGTTTAATTGCTTCTTTTGCTATGAATGCAAACGCTTGTTACATATACATTCGAGGTGAATACATCCGAGAGAAAGAGGCACTGCAAGTTGCTATTGATGAGGCATATGATGCAGGTTTAGTGGGGCGCAATGCTGCAAATTCTGGTTGGGATTTTGATATTTATCTGCACCACGGAGCGGGAGCTTATATCTGTGGTGAAGAAACTGCGCTACTTGAGTCTCTTGAAGGAAAAAAAGGTATGCCGCGAATGAAACCTCCGTTTCCTGCGGGAGCAGGTTTGTATGGCTGTCCTACAACTGTGAATAATGTTGAATCCATTGCTGTAGTTCCAACAATTCTGCGGCGTGGTGCTTCCTGGTTTTCGAACTTCGGTCGGCCTAACAATGTGGGCACCAAACTTTTTGCTATTTCGGGTCACGTAAATAACCCATGCGTTGTCGAAGAGGCAATGAGTATTCCGTTTGAGGACCTGATCGAAAAGCATTGTGGGGGTGTCCGTGGAGGCTGGGAAAACCTCAAAGCGGTTATTCCTGGAGGGTCCTCTGTACCATGTGTGCGCGGTGAAAACATGAAAGATGCAATCATGGATTTTGACGCTCTTAAAGAAAAGGGGTCGTCCCTTGGTACTGCTGCTGTAATTGTAATGGATCAAAGTACTGACATAATTAAAGCTATTTGGCGGCTTTCAAAGTTTTATAAGCATGAATCCTGTGGTCAGTGCACTCCTTGCCGAGAAGGCACGGGCTGGATGATGAGGGTAATGGATCGTTTGGTTAAAGGCGAGGCGGGCATAGAGGAAATAGATATGTTGCTTGATGTTACCAAACAGGTTGAAGGCCATACAATCTGCGCTCTTGGCGACGCTGCGGCTTGGCCCGTTCAAGGGCTAATAAAAAACTTTCGTGATGAGATAGAAGATAGAATAAAACATAAACGTTTAGCAGCGGAGTAAAGTAGTGAACTAGGTTGACTGTTCTGACCAGATTAAAGTTAGCTTTGATGATCTGGCGGAATGTATTAACCATGGTCATGCGTGCTCTCGCTGCTAAAGGATAGCTTAGGCAACATATCTAGAGACGCGTTCTGGTGGAGAATACCGAATGACACAGATCAAATCACTTGCACTGACTGACATGCGTCTTTCGCTGTGGTTGGTTTCACTTTTAACAGCTACGCTTATCTTATCTGGCTGCGGTAGTATCAGATCCGACAAAGTGGCCTTTGCTGGCGTTTATTTTCGGTCAAGCGCAAAAGCCGTTGGAAAACAACGTGACTTTTTTCAGGTAGCTGTATCCCCTGCATCTAAATCAATCGGTGGTGCCAGAGAAGCTGGTCGCTATGAGGCAACGCGTTATTGCATTAAAAACTTTGGCACTTCAAATGTTGAATGGGTGCAGGGGCCTAATACAATGGATGGAACATATGCCATCGAAAATAATAAACTCATTTTGCGAGGTACATGTAAGCCATAATGAATTTGTCTAGTCAAAGTGGCATTTTCGTGCTGTTAGGTTGTGTGATCTGTTGACACGTCAACTAAAATTAAATCCTTTCCAGATGGTGAGTGATCCGCGTGAGCATTGGAGTGACGTGATGCGGACAATAATTGTGAGTGCTTTTTTAATGCTGCTTTTTACTTCTGGAGTTGCCGCAGAAAAGCCGCACCTCCGGGATGTTCCCGAAATAGATGCTCTGCTGATTGAGGTTAGAATAGCTGATAAAATACGTAAAAAGTGTGATATCATTGCAGCGCGATTTTTTAAGGCCAATCGGTTGGTTTTTAGTTTAAAGGATAAAGCACGCAAGATGGGTTACACCAGTGAAGAAATTAACGCTTACATAAACTCTGATGAAGATCATAGTCGCCAACGTAAGGTGCGCAATGAGTACCTCAGAGCTGGTGGTGTTGATAAGGATAAACCTGAGACTTATTGCGCTTTAGGTATAGATGAGATTGAAAAAGGTAGCCAGATAGGCGCCCTATTGAGGATGAAGTGACGCATGACCAACCTTCGTAAGATCATCATTGACGATCAAGAAATTGAGGTGGACGGGACAATGACCCTGATCCAAGCTTGTGAAGAGGTAAGCATTGAAATTCCTCGATTTTGTTATCATGAGCGGCTCTCGATAGCCGGTAACTGTAGGATGTGTTTAGTGGAAGTTGTTGGTGGTCCACCGAAGCCTACGGCGTCTTGTGCAGTGCAGGTGAGGGATTTACGGCCCGGACCTGAAGGAGCGCCACCAGTGATCAAGACGAACTCACCCATGGTAAAAAAGGCACGTGAAGGTGTCATGGAGTTCTTATTGATTAATCATCCGCTCGATTGCCCCATCTGCGATCAAGGGGGAGAGTGCGACCTTCAGGATCAGGCGATGGGTTATGGTGTTGATTTTAGCCGTTTTCGTGAGCCAAAACGTGCAGTTGATGATCTAGACCTTGGTCCTTTGGTTGAAACACATATGACCCGTTGTATCTCTTGCACGCGGTGTGTGCGTTTTACTACCGAGGTGGCTGGTATTGCTCAAATGGGGCAAACTGGTCGTGGAGAAGATAGTGAAATAACATCTTACTTAGGTGAAACGCTTGAATCGAACCTTCAAGGCAATATCATCGACCTTTGTCCTGTCGGGGCTCTTGTTTCAAAACCGTATGCGTTTACTGCTCGTCCCTGGGAGTTGACCAAAACTGAGAGTATTGATGTTATGGATGCGCTTGGCTCCTCTATCCGGATTGATACTAAAGGACGGGAGGTTATGCGCTTTCTACCCCTAAACCATGATGGCACCAATGAAGAGTGGATTTCAGACAAAACCCGATTTGTATGGGATGGGTTACGTCGTCAACGTTTGGACAAGCCTTATGTCCGCGAAAATGGTAAATTGCGTGTAGCTTCTTGGCGTGAGGCTTTAAAAAAGTCTGCAGAAGCGATCCAAAGTGCGTCCTTCCTAGTAGGTTTAGTGGGTGATTTGGTGCCAGTAGAGGCTGCTTTTGCACTAAAACACCTCATCGAAGGGCAGGATGGCGTTGTTGAATGTCGTACAGATGGAGCCAAATTACCAAGTGATAATCGCGCTGCCTACGTGGGTACGGCTAAGATTGAAGACATAGACGCTGCGGAGGAAATTATTCTGATTGGTACTAATCCACGTGTGGAAGCACCTGTTCTAAATGCTCGTTTGCGTAAAGCTTGGTCGCGCGGCGCCACTATTAACGTTATAGGTAAATCCGGTGATTTAACTTTTAGCTATAATCATTTAGGCAATACTACAGATACTATTACAGATTTTTTGGGTCAGGACCACAGCAGCATGGTGGACAAATCATCGTTGATCATTGTCGGACAAGGTGCGTTGATTGGTGGTGATGGTGCAGCAGTCTTGGCGGCTGCGCAAGCTCTAGCTGATAAAACCAGATCGTCTCTTTTAATCCTCCATACTGCTGCGGCGCGTGTTGGTGCTTTGGATATTGGAGCGACAAACGGTGAAGCGATGACGGCTATTAAAAGAGCAGACGTTATCTTTAATCTTGGAGCTGACGAGATTGATATAGAGGTTGGGGCTTTCGTCATCTATCAGGGTAGTCACGGCGATCGTGGTGCTCATCGTGCTGATGTAATTCTTCCAGGGGCTGCCTATACAGAAGAGCCTGGCTTGTTTGTAAACACTGAAGGACGTCCACAACTTGCGGCGCGGGCGAATTTTCCTCCAGGGGATGCTAAAGAAAATTGGGCTATTTTAAGAGCTCTTTCAGGTGAGGTAGATGCGACTTTAAGCTATGATAATATTGGCGCATTGCGAAATGTCCTTTTCTCTATTCACCCACACTTGGGTCAGATCGATGTTGTCGCTGAGAATTTAGGTGCCAAATTGAAGCAAAAGAAGATGGCTGGCGGCGCATTGGTTTCGAGCATTGAAGATTTTTACCTGACCAATCCAATTGCGCGTTCTAGTCAGCTGATGGCTGAATTGAGCTCTGGTGTTAAAGCACGGGCAATAAAAGCATTTGCAGCTGAATGAATGCCTTTTGTTTAATTAAAATTCACATTTATTTTGCGGTGTTTAAGCATGTGTCAAAATCTATACAGTTAGGGAAGTATAATCACGGTTTACAAATACAATTTTTATTGAGCCAGTTAACTAAAGTAAGAAAAATTTTATATACAAATTAATTGCTAAATTTCTAAACGAGGTATGCTGGATCCGCGGCCACGCATTTTCGTCAAATAAGGTGTTGGAGTTTTGTTGAAATATTTTAAAAAAATGTTGTGGACAAGGCTGGCGTGTAGCCAGCAGATGCTGTTAATAGCTCCTCGTCGGAACTGTCGCTTGGTACGCGACCAATGACACTGAAGTCATGGCCCATTGTTCCATGAACAAATATTCTGACGGTGTGAGGACAAATGGCTGATTTTTTTACTACTTCCAGCGGCATAGCTGTTTTAATCCTTGGTCAGGTTTTGGCAGTAGTGGCTTTTGTAATGATTTCACTTCTGTTTCTCGTATATGGTGATCGGAAAATTTGGGCTGCTGTTCAGATGCGGCGTGGTCCAAACGTCGTGGGAGCATTTGGTTTGCTTCAAACGGTAGCTGATGCCTTAAAATACATTTTCAAAGAGGTGGTGGTACCTGCTGGAGCGGATAAGACAGTATTCATACTCGCTCCACTTACAAGCTTTGTGCTAGCAATGATTGCTTGGGCTGTTATCCCGTTTAACGATGGATGGGTTCTGGCCGACATTAATGTTGCTATACTATATGTTTTTGCGGTGTCCTCGCTTGAGGTTTATGGCGTTATTATGGGTGGCTGGGCATCAAATTCAAAATATGCCTTCCTGGGTTCACTCCGTTCTGCGGCACAAATGATATCCTATGAGGTCTCCATTGGATTAATCATAATCGGTGTTATTCTTTCCTCTGGCTCGCTGAATTTTGGAGCCATTGTCAACGCACAAGATACTTCTTATGGTTTCTTTGGCTGGTATTGGTTGCCGCATTTCCCTATGGTTTTTTTATTTTTCATTAGCGCTTTAGCTGAAACAAATCGCCCACCATTTGATTTGCCCGAGGCAGAGTCAGAACTTGTTGCCGGATACCAAGTTGAATATTCGTCGACACCGTTTCTCTTATTTATGGCGGGCGAATACATTGCTATTTTCTTAATGTGTGCACTCATTACTTTACTCTTTTTCGGTGGTTGGCTGTCACCTATTCCCAGCCTGCCTAGTGGCGTGCTTTGGATGGTGGGTAAAATGGCGTTTTTTTTCTTCCTCTTTGCAATGGTAAAGGCAATAACTCCCCGATATCGTTATGATCAATTGATGCGTTTAGGATGGAAGGTATTTCTACCTTTTTCTTTAATTTGGGTTGTATTTGTTTCATTTGCAGCCAAATTTGACTGGTTTTGGGGTATCTATGCTCGTTGGACGGTTGGGGGCTGACATGAAATCTTCCAAGCATTGTAAATTAAACTCCTGTAAAGATTATAATGCTTTACGACTGCATTTCATGCTTGAGGTTACGGGTATTGTTTCAGTTCGTCAGTTGTCATTATCTACGAGGATCATTCCACCGTGGAATCTCCAAAACAGGTTTCCAAGCATCATTAACTCCAATAATCAAGGATTTTGAGATGAGCCAGATTGATTATGGTCGAGCTGCCAAGTATTTTTTGTTGCAAGACTTTTGGGTTGGCCTAAAGCTAGGCCTCAAATATTTCTTTGGACCAAAAGCGACTATAAATTATCCTCATGAAAAAGGACCTTTATCGTCACGCTTTCGCGGTGAGCATGCTTTGCGGCGCTATCCTAATGGGGAAGAACGATGTATAGCATGCAAATTATGTGAGGCGGTCTGTCCTGCCCAGGCTATAACAATTGATGCGGAACCGCGTGAAGATGGCAGTCGGCGCACGACCCGCTATGACATTGACATGACAAAGTGTATATATTGTGGTTTCTGCCAAGAAGCATGTCCGGTAGACGCGATTGTAGAAGGGCCGAATTTTGAGTTCAGTACTGAGACGCGGGAAGAGCTTTACTACAATAAAGAGAAGCTTCTCGCTAATGGTGACCGTTGGGAAGCAGAAATTGCCCATAATTTGGAGTTGGATGCTCCGTACAGATGACAGAAACTCAATCAAATTTTTTAATAGCTATGATGCTGCAGGCTCAGAAAATGTTTCAATTTTTTCCTCAGATAGAAGCTTATAGTGGTAAATCTTCTGTATCTAACTGTGCTGTTATGCGAAGTGAACTTGTGGAAATGTGGTACTCTAATATCATAAAAATTAATGAAAAGGGTGTGGAAACTGTGCTGCCGTCAATTCTAGCACGGATGTTAAAGCTAGGCGGTCTATTTGTCGCTGCATTCCATTATAATTTACGTGGCGGCCGAGACGCCAGATTTATAAATCAACAGTTAAGTAAAATGCCGAGTGTGCTGCCCGTATTGCCTGGTCAGCCTGCAATGGTAGGGGCCATGAGTTTGTCCCGTAAAGTCTCCGATTATAAGGAGGAAGAAACATGGCAATAATTGCGTTCTATCTCTTTGCAATCAGTTTAATTGCAGGTGGTTTACTTACTGTTATCAGTCGAAGTCCCGTTCATTCGGTTTTATGGTTGATCTTATCCTTTTTAAGTGCTGCAGGTTTATTTGTTTTGTTGGGAGCTGAATTCGTGGCAATGCTTTTAGTTATTGTCTACGTTGGCGCTGTAGCAGTATTATTTTTGTTTGTAGTTATGATGCTTGACGTTGATTTTGCGGAACTTAAGGCCGAGATGGCCAAATATATGCCACTGGCGTTATTGATCGGTTTAGTGATTTTGATGCAATTTATCATAGTATTTGGTGCTTGGGAAATTAACCCGGCTGCAGAATTTTTGCGGGCGCAGATCGTACCGCTTGACCGCCATAACACTGAAGCTTTGGGACTTATTTTATACGATCAATATTTTCTTTTGTTCCAACTAGCAGGACTTATTTTGCTTGTTGCTATGATTGGGGCGATTGTATTGACTTTGCGTCATCGCCCGAATGTCAAGCGACAGGACGTTGTTGCTCAAATGATGCGAGATCCAGCTAAGGCAGTAGAATTATTAGATGTTAAGCCGGGGCAGGGATTATAATCAAATGGCTGCCATTTCATTTAGCAGATTACATTTTTTTTTGGGATGCTTATGCGTCTGAGTGTAGCTTAACTCCTTTGTTAAGATTAGTATGGTGACTTATGATTGAACTTGAGCATTATCTTACAGTAGCGGCGCTACTTTTTGTCATTGGTATTTTTGGAATATTTTTAAATCGTAAAAACATCATTATTTTGTTAATGAGCGTAGAACTAATGCTGCTGGCGGTAAATATTAATTTGGTGGCATTTTCCAGTTTTCTTGGAGATTTGGTAGGGCAAGTTTTTACCCTTTTTGTGCTGACTGTCGCAGCAGCAGAAGCGGCGATTGGTCTAGCCATCTTAGTATGCTTCTTCCGTAATCGAGGCACAATCGCTGTCGAAGACGTTAACGTGATGAAGGGCTGAGGCTCATGGAAATTATTATCCTTTTTGCACCACTTGTAGGAGCGTTGCTTTGCGGTTTTGGATGGCGTTTGTTTGGCGAAACAGTGGCTATGTGGATTGCTACAGGTTCACTGTTTTTATCTGCTCTTCTTTCATGGATCGTTTTTCTGACATTTGATGGTGTTACGGAACAAATACAAATTTTGCGCTGGATCGAAAGTGGCAGCCTGAGTGCTGATTGGGCAGTTCGACTTGATCGACTTACAGCGATCATGCTGATAGTTATTACCACTGTGTCCAGTTTAGTTCACCTCTATTCGTTTGGGTACATGAATAATGATCCGCAATGGAAAGCAGGAGAAAGCTATAAGCCCCGCTTTTTCGCCTACTTATCTTTTTTTACTTTTGCGATGTTGATGTTGGTAACTTCTGACAACTTATTGCAAATGTTCTTTGGTTGGGAAGGCGTTGGTGTCGCCTCGTATTTGCTTATTGGTTTTTACTACCGCAAACCCTCTGCAAACGCGGCCGCTATAAAGGCTTTTGTAGTAAATCGGGTTGGTGATTTTGGTTTTGCCTTAGGTATTTTTGGCTTATTTTTTCTTACTGACAGTATCCGTTTTGATCATATTTTTGCTGCTGTGCCTACAGTTGCTGAAACGCAAATAACCTTTCTCTGGCGTGATTGGAATGCAGCTAACCTGATTGCTGTGCTATTGTTTATTGGCGCGATGGGGAAATCAGCACAATTATTTTTGCACACATGGTTGCCAGATGCGATGGAAGGTCCGACCCCAGTGTCGGCTCTAATTCATGCAGCTACAATGGTTACAGCAGGAGTATTTCTTGTGTGCAGAATGTCACCATTGATGGAGGTTGCCGAGCAAGCTACAATTTTTATCACTGTAATTGGTGCAACAACGGCCTTTGTGGCTGCGAGTATTGGTCTTGTGCAATCTGATATTAAACGTGTGATTGCCTATTCTACAATGTCTCAATTAGGTTATATGTTTGTTGCGGCTGGTGTTGGAATGTATTCAGCAGCGATGTTTCACCTATTTACGCATGCATTTTTCAAGGCAATGTTATTCCTTGGTGCAGGATCAATTATTCATTCGATGCACCATGATCAAGACATGAATAATTATGGTGGCCTCCGTAAAAAAATTCCATATACATTCGCCGCTATGATGATAGGTACTCTAGCGATTACTGGTGTCGGCATTCCTTTAACACATTTTGGTTTTGCAGGTTTTCTTTCTAAAGACGCTATTGTTGAGAGTGCATATGCAGGTGGCTCCAGCTATGGATTCTGGTTACTGGTTGCAGCAGCGGCCATGACGTCGTTTTATTCTTGGCGTCTGATGTTCTTGACATTCTATGGGGAAGCACGCGGCGATAAATACACTCATCAGAACGCACATGAGAGCCCTTTGGTTATGTTAATACCACTTGGTGTTTTGTCTCTAGGTGCTATCTTCTCAGGAATGATTTGGTACGGTAGCTTCTTTGGGCATACCGATGAGGTCGCTAAATTCTATGGTATACCTTATACTGAGGACGTTACTTATCATTCTGATGGACAAGGCAAGGGGCACACACAAGGCAACGAAAAATATGTTGAAGAAGGCGTAAATGAAAAAGGATCTCACTACTTTTTTATTGGAAAACCTGGTCAAGGCGCACTTTATTTTTCACCAGATAATAAGGTTTTAGGTAACGCGCATGCTTTACCGAATTGGGTGAAAATATCACCTTTCTTCGCTATGATTTTTGGGTTAATAATGGCACTTTGGTTTTATATCTGGAGCCCATCGCTCCCCGCGCGGTTAGCTGAAAACCAGCGCCCACTATATCTATTTCTGAAAAACAAATGGTATTTTGACGAACTTTACAACGTAATTTTTGTTAAACCTACGTTTTGGATAGCCAGGCAGCTTTGGAAAAAAGGTGATGGTGACGTAATCGATGGCTCACTGAATGGCTTGGCTATGGGTTTTATCCCATTTATCACTCGGCTCACTGGTCGAGCTCAATCAGGCTACATCTTTACATACGCATTTGCGATGGTGATTGGAATTGTTGTCTTGGTTACATGGATGACACTTAGTGGAGGGGCACACTGATGGATAACCTTCTTTCCATCGTCACCTTCATTCCGGCGCTGGCCGCTTTTATTCTTGGCGTGTTTCTCCGAGGTGAAGATGACGCTGCTCAATCTAATGCAAAATGGGTAGCACTTTTTGCTACGGCGGCCACCTTCCTTGTATCCTTATTCATCCTTTTTGAATTTGATCCTCAGAATACTGGGTTTCAATTTCTGGAGGAAGCTGAGTGGTTAATGGGCCTGCAATATAAGATGGGTGTTGATGGAATTTCAGTCCTTTTTGTCATGCTTACTACATTCATGATGCCATTAGTCATAGCAGCCTCGTGGAATGTGAAAATACGCGTCAAAGAATATATGATAGCCTTCCTTCTTTTGGAAACGTTGATGCTGGGCGTGTTTATGGCGCTTGATTTAGTACTGTTTTACCTCTTCTTTGAGGCGGGTTTAATCCCAATGTTTTTGATTATTGGTATTTGGGGCGGGGCAAACCGAATCTACGCTTCATTTAAATTTTTTTTATACACCTTTCTTGGTTCGGTGCTTATGTTGGTGGCGATGGTTGGCATGTTTGCAGACGCAGGCACCACTGATATTGAACAATTGCTTTCCCATAACTTTGCTTCAGAAACATTCAAACTGATGGGGCTGCAGATCATTGGAGGAATGCAAACTCTTTTGTTTATTGCTTTCTTTGCCAGCTTTGCAGTTAAAATGCCTATGTGGCCAGTTCACACTTGGTTGCCTGACGCACATGTGCAAGCTCCAACTGCTGGATCAGTAGTTCTGGCCGCAATATTGTTGAAAATGGGAGGCTATGGGTTCCTTCGCTTTTCCATCCCAATGTTTCCAATTGGCTCGGAAGTTTTAACACCGCTGGTGCTGTGGATGTCTGCCATTGCAATTGTCTACACCTCTCTAGTAGCTCTCGTGCAAGAAGATATGAAAAAGTTAATAGCTTATTCGTCTGTTGCGCACATGGGGTTCGTAACCATGGGTATTTTTGCGGCAAACCAACAGGGTATTGATGGTGCAATTTTTCAAATGGTATCGCATGGCTTTATATCTGCTGCTCTATTTCTTTGCGTTGGTGTAATTTATGACAGAATGCATACCCGCGATATTAACGCTTATGGGGGGTTGGTGACCCGAATGCCGGCTTACGCATTGATTTTTATGCTGTTTACCATGGCCAATGTTGGACTGCCGGGAACCTCTGGTTTTGTAGGAGAGTTCTTGACGTTGATGGCTGTTTTCCAAGTAAATACTTTGGTGGCGGTTGTAGCGACAACAGGTGTGATCTTCTCGGCGGCCTATGCACTTTGGCTCTATCGTCGTGTGATGATGGGTGATTTGATTAAAGAGAGTCTTAAATCTATAACTGACATGACTATCCGAGAACGAGTGATTTTTGCTCCTCTTGTGCTGATGACAATTCTCCTTGGTATCTATCCCGCGCTTGTTCTCGACATTATTGGCCCAACTGTAACTGCACTTGTATTACAACATGACACAGCTCTGGGCGGCTTTGACAACGCGGCCCGACTTTCTTTGAATTAAGGACACATCTATGTCTGCTGACTTAATTATTATTTTGCCAGAGCTTCTACTGTCGCTGTTTGCGCTGCTTAGTTTGTTGTTTGCGGTCTATACGTCGAAAGATGGAATTGCATCTGCTATGCTTTGGTTAACATCTGCAGTTTTAATTATCCTCGCTTGCTGGATTGGCTTAACTGGAACTGGAACGAATATAGCCTTCGACGGAATGTTCATAGACGATGGTTTTTCTCGCTTTGCCAAAGTTGCAATTCTACTGGCGGCAGCGGCTATTTTAGCTATGGGCGAAGCCTATATGACCGCCAAAGGTTTGCTTCGGTTTGAGTATCCTGTTCTAGTAGCATTGAGCGTTGTTGGTATGATGATGATGGTCTCTGCTGGTGATTTAATGGCGCTGTATATGGGGCTAGAACTGCAATCACTTGCTCTCTATGTTATAGCTGCATTGCGTCGCGACAGTATAAAATCTACGGAAGCTGGATTGAAATATTTCGTCTTGGGTGCTTTGTCGTCTGGCATGCTGCTTTATGGTGCATCATTGGTTTACGGATATGCAGGAACTACAGTGTTTTCTGGTATTGTTCAGGTGGCTAATCACGATATTTCGATGGGTCTTCTATTTGGTCTAGTTTTTTTGATGGCTGGGCTCGCATTTAAGATTTCTGCTGTTCCTTTTCATATGTGGACGCCAGATGTTTATGAAGGTTCGCCCACACCAGTTACGGCATTTTTCGCAACAGCTCCTAAAGTAGCCGCAATGGCTCTGTTTGCACGCGTTTTGCATGACGCCTTTGGTGCAGCCACCGCGGATTGGCGACAGATTATGGCATTATTGTCAATTCTATCAATGTTCCTTGGTGCGTTTGCTGCTATTGGGCAAACTAATATTAAAAGATTGATGGCATATTCTTCTATCGCTCATATGGGTTACGCCCTGATGGGGCTTGCTGCAGGTACTGTTTTGGGTGTTCAAGCCATGTTGGTTTACATGGCGATTTATGTGACCATGAACGTGGGTACTTTTGCTTTTATCCTGATGATGGAAAAAGATGGTCAGCCTGTTGTAAATATTGAATCCTTAAGCATGTACTCAAGACGCGAACCCGGTAAAGCTCTTGCAATGTTAGTTTTATTGTTTTCGATGGCGGGTGTGCCACCGATGCTTGGTTTTTTTGGTAAGTTTTATGTATTAAAGGCGGCATTCGAAGGTGGGCTTGCTTGGCTGGCTGTAGCGGGTGCTGTTGCATCAGTGATTGGCGCTTACTACTATCTTCGTATAGTTTACCTCATGTATTTTGGTGATCCTGCGGAAGAAGGCCTGAATGGTGGGCAGTCGCCTGTACTTTGGATGTTTTTAATAGGTTCGGCCATCATCATGTTGGCAGGTGTCGTCAACATGTTTGGTGTTGACGCTGCCGCCGCCAGTGCCGCGGCAACATTATTAGATTAGATTTTAAAATAATATTGGCTTTTAGAATGTGCCTATTGAAACGTGAACCTTTTTGACTGGGTGGCCCACAGGATATGGCTTTCGTATTCTCAACAAGGTTGATTCGACCTTAAGTGAAGCCGTCAGAATCATACCTGAATTATCAGGACCAGAATGGATATTGGCTCACGCTCAAACTAAAGCTCGAGGACGTCGAGGGCGGTCTTGGTCAATGCCTGCTGGTAACTTTGCTGCAACTCTAGTTTTGTCTCTAAACGAACCACCGTCCCGTGCTGCTTTGCGGTCTTTTGTTGCTGCTCTGGCGCTTAGGGATTCATTGGTAGCCGTGACTGGCCATAATGATGCCTTTGCACTAAAATGGCCTAATGATGTATTGCTAGAAGGGGGTAAGGTTGCCGGTATATTGCTGGAGTCAGTTAAAACTGGGCCTAAGGCACTATCCTTAGCTATTGGAATAGGTGTTAATCTTGTTAAAGCACCCAGCCTAGAAGCCGTCGAGGCAGGGGCAGTCCGGCCCATCTCTTTAAAGGGTAGACTAGGAATAGAGGTAAAGGCGAAAGCTTTCCTGAATGTATTGGCGCAGGCGTATGCTCACCGTGAAACACAATTTGTCACCTATGGTTTTCCGCCTATTCGTGTCGCTTGGCTCGCTCATGCAGCACGCTTGGGTCAACATATTAAAGCTCGCACTGCAAAAGAGACCTATTACGGAACTTTCGCGGATATGGACGTCGATGGCCAACTTGTTCTAGAGACATCGAAGGGACGCGTGACCATTCCGGCTGGCGATGTTTACTTCTGATGAGGAAATCTTATGCTTTTAGCAATTGATTGCGGTAACACTAATACAGTCTTTTCTATTTGGGATGAAGACGCAGTGATAGGAACATGGCGCACTTCCACAGAATGGCAGCGGACTGCTGACCAGTATTATGTCTGGCTGTCCACGTTAATGAAGCTTCAAAATGTGAATGTTGAAATCACAAATATGATAATCTCGTCAACAGTGCCTCGAGTTGTATTTAATTTGCGTGTCTTGGCAGATCGGTATTTTGGAACACGGCCTGTTGTTGTGGGTAAATCTGATTGCTTGCTGCCTGTTGGCGTTCGGGTGGACGAGGGCACTCATGTCGGGCCCGATCGATTGGTAAACACGGTTGCGGGCCATGATTTGTTTGGTGGCAACCTAATTATTGTAGATTTTGGCACAGCTACTACATTTGATGTGGTGGACAAAGACGGCAGTTACATAGGTGGTGTAATTGCACCTGGGGTAAACTTAAGCCTTGAGGCATTGCACAATGTGGCCGCGGCTCTGCCCCACGTAGACATCTCCAAGCCACAGACTGTAATTGGCACTAACACAGTTGCGTGCATGCAATCAGGTGTCTTTTGGGGTTACGTAGGCCTTGTCCGTGAGATATGTGAGCGTATTAAAGCAGAACGCAATCGAGATATGCGCGTTATTTCCACGGGTGGGTTGGCACCGTTATTTCAACAGTCCGAAACACTTTTTGACGATTACATAGATGATTTAACGATGCATGGCCTGAAAGTCATCCATCGATATAATAAGGAAAATAACTAATCTCATGAGTAGTGAACGATTGATCTACCTGCCCCTTGGGGGGGCTGGTGAAATTGGTATGAATGCCTACGTTTATGGTTACGGTGAGCCGGAACAAGAACGTTTAATCGTGGTCGACCTTGGTGTGACCTTCCCTGATATGGATAGCAGTCCAGGCGTTGATTTGATTTTACCAGACATTACTTGGCTGGTAGAGCGCAAAGAACGCATTGATGGTATTTTCATTACTCATGCACATGAAGATCATGTTGGAGCTATTTCCCATACTTATGATGAGCTCGGCGCTCCGATTTTTGCGCGGCCTTTTACAGCCAACATTGCGCGGCGCAAATTGGAAGAACGAGGGTACCCAGAAGATGCCGTCACCATTTCGGATGCATGGCCTGAAATTGTAACTGTTGGACCTTTCAATGTAGGCTTTCTGCCTATATCACACTCAATTCCGGAAAGTGCGGCTTTGGTGATTGACAGTCCTCAAGGTAGGGTTATCCACTCAGGAGATTTCAAACTTGATGAGACACCACTTGTTGGCGAACCTTTTGATCCTAATCTCTGGGTAGAAGTTTGCAAAAATGGTGTTAAAGCGTTGGTTTGTGACAGTACAAATATATTTGCTTTAAGTCCTGGGCGCTCTGAGGCGACTGTTGGACCAGAGATTGAAAAACTTGTTCGCTCTCACTCTGATGGTATAGTTGTAGCTACAACATTTGCTTCGAACGTTGCACGAGTGAAAACGTTGGCTGAGGCTGGCGTCCGGGCAGGGCGATCAATAGTTTTGCTGGGACGTGCGATGCGTCGTATGATTGAAGCCTCAATAGAAACTGGCGTTTTAAAGGACTTTCCTAGTGTTATAAGTCCGGAGGATGCGCGCCAAGTGCCGCGTGAAAATCTTATGTTGCTGGTGACAGGATCGCAGGGGGAGCGTCGTGCCGCCTCTGCTCAATTGGCAAATGGTAAGTACATGGGAATGGAATTGAAGGAAGGAGATCTATTTCTGTTTTCTTCTAAGACTATTCCAGGTAATGAACGTGGTGTAATCCGCATCATGAACCAGCTGTCAGAAAAGGGCGTAGATGTAGTTGACGATTCATCAGGCCATTACCACGTATCAGGGCATGCTAACCGCCCAGATATAGAACTGTTGCAAGACATTGTTAATCCGCAGATCGTTGTGCCGATGCACGGAGAGCATCGACATTTGCGTGAGCATGTTAAACTGTCCAAAAAGAAAGGCCGTTCGGCAGTTTTGGCAATTAATGGAATGATGATTGATTTATCTGGTAATGCGCCCAAAGTAGCCGAGTATATCGAGACCGGGCGAACATATCTCGATGGGTCAGTACAAGTTGGTGCGCTGGACGGTGTTGTACGAGACCGGATTCGGATGTCTCTAAACGGTCATGTTCTCGTTACATTAATTTTAGATGAACAGGATGAGCCTCTTGGAGAACCTTGGTGTGAAACTAAGGGATTGGCGGAAAGAGGTAATTCAAATGCAGTTCTGGTTGAAGTATTTGAAGAGGATCTTAGCCAGTTTCTTGGTCGGGCAGATGCCAAAACTTTACAAGATGATGACGTTTTAGAGGAAGCATTAAGACGTATTGTACGAAAAGCTGGAAAAGACGAGATTGGAAAAAAACCCGAAGTTACTGTCGTCATTAGTCGTATGCATTAACAAAAAAATGAGGTGACATTCTCTTTTTATTTGTATGCGGTGCGAAAAAAGTATTTTAACTAACGCGCCGCTCTTCAAAGCTTAAACCAATAAAGTTTGGAGTATGATCGCCAAGACCCACAATATTATTGTTCCTATGTTCACCTCGATTAGACGACGCTTTGTTTTCGTTAGATGAAGAACGAGTTTGATTTTTCGTTTTTTCTACGGAAATGCTTGTATCTTTTTCGGACACTGTTCCTACATTTTTCAATGTTTCTTTATCAGTCTGGACGTCGCCTGTACCCTCATTTTTTTGAATTTTAGGCTTAAGAGGTGTACGAGTTGTTTTTTTCTCAGGTGTAACCTGAACTTCGTCAGCTGACGAAGTTGAGGCCTTTGATGGAAGAGGGTTTACAATTTGAGGAATATTTTTTTGGATCAAAGCTTCAATGTTACTGAAGTTTCGTTCATCTCGAGGTGTGCAGATCATTATTGCTTTGCCGTCCCGCCCGGCCCGACCTGTACGACCAATACGGTGCACATAGTCTTCTGCATGGCTTGGCACGTCAAAGTTGAAAACATGGCTAACTGAAGGAACGTCTAGGCCACGTGCTGCAACGTCAGAGGCTACGAGAAAACGTAGCTTTCCGTTTCGGAATCCTTCAAGAGTGCGTGTCCTTTGACTTTGATCTAAATCACCATGAATAGCAGAGGCATCATATTTATATTTTTTTAAGGACTTGGCTACCACATCTACGTCCATTTTGCGGTTGCAAAAAATAATTGCATTGCTGCATTTATCGCCTTCAGCATCAATAAGCATGCGCAGCACTTTACGTTTTTCCGATGCCTCTCGATCCTTGCGAGACCCTTTAAACATCACAACGCCTTGTTCGATAGTTTCTGATGCTGTTGCTTGGCGAGCAACTTCTATTCGTTCGGGGTTCGAAAGAAAAGTATTGGTTATCCTTTCAATCTCTGATGCCATCGTTGCTGAGAAAAATAGAGTTTGACGGGTAAAAGGTGTTAATCCAAAGATGCGTTCAATATCGGGGATAAAACCCATGTCCAGCATTCGATCTGCTTCGTCGACAACCATTACTTTAACGTCATTAAGAATTAGTTTGCCCCGCTCGAAATGGTCAAGCAGGCGTCCCGGTGTTGCGATGAGTACGTCCACACCTTTATCTATAAGAACATCTTGTTCTTTAAATGATACGCCACCAATTAGAAGAGCCTTACTGAGTTTTACATATTTTGAATAAGTATCAAAATTCTCTGCAACTTGGGCTGCAAGCTCACGAGTTGGGCACAGGACAAGACTACGGGGCATCCTGGCTCGGGCGCGACCGCGAGCGAGCATTGTGATGAGTGGGAGTGTAAAGCTAGCTGTCTTGCCGGTGCCGGTTTGTGCTATGCCTAATACGTCACGCCCTTCAAGGGCGGGAGGTATTGCTCCTGCCTGTATCGGAGTGGGGGTTTCATACCCCGCTTCATCGATTGCTTTAAGGACTTTAGGATTTAAAATAAGATCAGAGAATTTTGTCATGTATATCCGTGTTGTGCAAACATTTACTGGCCCGCTACGTCTATTAACATTGGCTTTTGACGCCAAGAAAGAGCGCTGACGCTCCGCATCGATTTGTTTGTCTAGCAAAGATGCTGCGTCGCGTCAAACTCATGGGGGAAAGTTGTAATACTGTGGTCTGTAACTCATTTCCGTGTAAGTTTTCATTGAATTTATTGGATAAGAAGCAAAAATATAGAGATCGCCAGCTTGTCAATATAAAGTGATTAGGCAAATTTAATGTTTTTATCTCATGCGAGATAACGGCCGCATTCTGATACAACCGCGTTGATACATTTGCAAAAATAATTAAAACCAGAGCTATTTTGATTTAGCGGAAGTCACATGTGATCAAGAATCAATACTATTGGGAGGATTTTTGTATTACGCATTTATTTTGCATATCCAAACATTTTGATACTTAACTGGAGGAGTTATTTTGAAAACGAATTGGTTGGACTTGGATGATCTATCTGAAGGTACGTATTCTGCAGTCTATTCCGATGTTTGTAATTCAGCAGGAATGCGCGAGAAAACATTGGAACCTGGTGCCAAACTATTGGCCAGTCCGTCAGGTGTTTTAATTGGTTGGGCCAGAACTGCTGTAAGCACGCCAGTTACAGATATTCCAGAACGGCCTTATGGCGGTGAAATTGATTTTATCGACTCGCTAAATGTTGGTGATGTTGTTGTATTAGATTGTTCCCGCAAACCTGTAGCGGCACGGGGTGAATTATTTTCTACGGCATCAGTGGGTCGCGGCGCTCGTGGCGCGATCATTGATGGATTGCTTCGGGATAAAAGACTGGTAGATAAGCTTAATAAATTTCCTGTTTTTGGACGCGGTTTGCGCCCAACGGACATTCTTGGAAGAGTTGCTATTTCTTAATATGACATACCAGTCTGTATATATGGCCTTACTGTATACTCTAGTGATCTAGTCGTATGCGACGCTGGCGGTTCGATAATCATACCCGTGCACATGCATTTGAAATGATAGAGCAAGCACAGGAAAAAGCTTTGACAGAAAATAATGCACGAGAACTTCTTCTGAATAGTGGCTTTCTTCGGGATGTTTGGGAAAAATATCGTGTTCTTAAAATTAAGTTCTTCCAAATTTTTGTTGCCAGTTAAAATTTGTTTTAATCACATCCAACCTGTAGAGTTAATTGCAATTTTGTTTTTCAAGCCATCATTTCTTTAGTAGCAGTTAGTATCACGTCTGGATGATCCCGACTGACACGATCAATGTCCCACTGAAGTCGTGTTAGGTAAACAATATCACCGTCATGGTCATAGGCTATATGTTGTTTATTAGATTCACTGAACTTATCAACTGCTTGTTTTTCACCGCCTACCCAACGAGCAGAAGTGAATTGTGAAGTTTCAAAGCGTACTGGTAGGCTGTACTCCAGTTCAATACGACTCGCCAATACCTCGAATTGTAGCGCTCCAACGACACCCACTATAAAACCTGACCCAATTGACGGCTTGAAAACTTTAGCTGCGCCTTCCTCAGCAAATTGCATCAACGCTTTTTCCAAATGTTTTGCCTTTAGCGGATCACCTGCTCGGACGCCCTGAAGGAGCTCAGGTGCAAAGGATGGTATGCCAGTGACACGCAGTACTTCCCCTTCGGTTAAAGTATCGCCAATTCGCAGTTGTCCATGATTAGGTATGCCAATTATATCTCCGGCCCATGCTTCCTCAGCCAATTCACGATCAGAAGCAAGAAACATTACTGGGTTAGTTATAGCCATTGGTTTTTTTGCACGAACATGGCTTAATTTCATTCCACGCTTAAAATGACCGGCAGCCATGCGCACAAAGGCAACTCTGTCGCGGTGTTTGGGGTCCATGTTTGCTTGCACTTTGAAAACAAATCCTGAAACTTTTGTTTCTTCTGGTAGAATCGGACGCGACTGCGCCTGCTGAACTTGTGGTTCAGGGCCGTAATCAGCAATGCCATCCATTAACTCTTTTACCCCAAAAGAGTTAATAGCAGAGCCGAACCAAATAGGCGTTAATGTGCCTTCAAGCATTGCATGATGGTCCAGTGGAGGCAGTAATTCTTGTGCCATTTCGAGTTCTTCACGTAATTTTTCCAATTGAGCTCTGGGCACATATTTAGTCAGTTTTGGGTCGTTGAGCCCGTCAATTCTCAATGTTTCCGAGACCTTGTTCCGGTCAGCGCGGTCCATGAGCTCAAGCCTGTCATTAAGGATATCATAACATCCGATGAAATCACGCCCAACGCCGATCGGCCAACTGGCTGGCGTCACATCAATTGCAAGGTTTTCCTGAATTTCGTCGATAATCTCAAAAACGTCTCGGCTTTCGCGATCCATCTTGTTACAGAAGGTTAAAATTGGCAGTTCACGCATTCTACAGACTTCAAACAGTTTTTGTGTCTGGCTCTCCACACCTTTTGCTCCATCGATAACCATTACGGCAGCATCTACGGCTGTGAGGGTTCGATATGTGTCTTCCGAAAAGTCGGAATGACCGGGCGTATCGACTAAGTTGAAGCGAAATTCTTTAAAATCAAATGACATAGCAGAAGCAGAAACAGATATTCCACGATCTTTCTCCATGGCCATGAAATCGGACCGTGTTCTGCGTGCCTCTCCTTTCGCACGAACCTGGCCTGCCATTTGAATAGCACCACCAAACAACAGAAATTTTTCTGTAAGAGTTGTTTTGCCTGCGTCTGGGTGAGAGATAATTGCAAATGTACGTCGACGGGCAATTTCAGGCGGTAATTTTTTACGATTTGAGATAATATTCAGCATATTGTGCATATAGAGCGCGCCCCAGTGTGGCGCAAGACGTCGGTAAGGGGGCCGTCTTTTATAAATAATTCTTATATTATAAGCAAAGCATTTGTAAGTGACATTTTGTAAAATGGGGTGGTCCTATTTTCATAGTACGTTTTTTTTTAAAATTGAACTCTGTACGCAAGAAATGTTGGGATGAGATGTCGATGTTTAGTCACTGATTGTGTTCGCTAATAAAAACTGTCAAAATTTAAGCTTGTTTCCGTAAGATTTGCAGCATTTTTCTGGTGCATTTTTTAGGGCATGGGTACGTCTAAATTTAGTAAAGCTGGGAGAGATAAAATGGATCTTGGAATTGATGGAAAACAAGCGGTGGTGTGCGCATCATCTAAGGGCTTGGGATTAGGCTGTGCCGAAGCGTTAGCTGCCGCCGGATGTAATCTGGTGATGAATGGTCGAGGATCAGAGGCTCTGGAACTTTCGGCTCAAACTATTCGCAGTGAATACGGCGTAAGTGTTGTGACTGTTGCCGCCGATGTTTCAACGATTGATGGACAAAATAAATTAATTGAAGCAGCGGGTGATATAGATATTTTGGTCAATAATGCAGGTGGACCGCCTCCTGGTATTTGGACTGATTGGGATCGTGATGATTTTATTAAGGCAATAGATGCTAATATGTTGGCTCCGATTAACTTGATGAAAGCGTTTGTGCCGGGTATGATGCAAAGAGGTTGGGGGCGCGTGGTCAATATCACTTCTCAGTCTGTAAAAGCACCAATTCCCGCTCTTGGTTTATCGAATTCGGCGCGTACTGGTTTGACAGGTTATGTTGCAGGCACTTCCAGACAGGTAGCTAGCAAAGGTGTAAACATTAACAATCTTTTGCCTGGAATTCACGCAACAGATAGAGCCAATGCTCTAGACGGTGGAGTGGTTTCATCGCAAGGTATTACACTAGATGAAGCGCGGCAACGTCGGGCTGCAACGATCCCCGCTGGACGCTATGGAACTCGAGAAGAGTTTGGTGCGGCATGCGCGTTTTTATGCTCTAAACATGCCGGTTTCATTGTTGGGCAAAACTTGTTGCTTGATGGTGGCGCGACAGTAGCCACAATTTGATGATAAAAAATTTACCAACTTTTTCTCGTAACGACCTTCTTTTTAATGCAGAAAAACTTGGTGAATTGGCTGAATAATTCACCAAGAACCTGCTCGATTTTTCTTGGGAAGGGTTCCTTAAACATGAATTACCAGAAATCCCAAAGCGATATCTACTTGGGTGCCTTGATTGGCTTGCGGAATGCCGTGAGCAATATGTGGCTGCAGAGTTCTGTGTAATGAATGACCAATTGGAGCAAGAGATGCCTACATGCCTTGATCCGAATATGCGCGATGGTGATTTTGGACGTTTTGTTAACGCAGTTTCTGGTATTTTTTCCGTGTGGCATGGAATTGAAATTCATGCTAATCGCCCATTTGATTTAGATTATGTTGCAACCTAGCAGTTTTTCACGGAGTTTTACATATGTTATTCTTAGAGCGTTGACCTGTGCTAACGCTCAGGAGGCTTGAGGAGTGGATTTGCGACAAAAACTGCTATTTTTGGTGACTGGTAAGCTAAGGAACACACCCAAATTAGCTATAGGCGTGGAAATAGACCTGACAAAAAATCAAACTTTACCACTTTTGGATAGACTTAAAGGAGACAGAACGCGATTTCTTACGCGGTCAGTTGCTAATCATCTCATCGACATTACCAAAAACAGGCACCAAGGTCTCTAACCGGTGGAGTTATTGTTATGGTCGTGTTTATGTAATTGGGGTTGCTATTCACATTGTGGGGTAACGCAACTCTATTTGATGCAGTAGCGGTAAGCGGTACGGCCTCTATGTTTCTGGATCCTATTTTAATTATCGGGTTAATAGTGGGGCGCACCATAAATATTTGGGCGTATTTGGTTGCTTTTTTTACAGCGGTTATGAGTACTTTGGCTTATTTTGATCGTGCATGGACATGGTTAGAATTTATTTTGTTAGAAGGTCATAAATATGAACAGCTTTTAATAATTTGCATTGGTGTTCTGGCCATTGGCTTTAAGGCAGTGCTTGCGGGATCGCAACGAGCCTGATACCTCCTGACTGGTTTAATCGGGAATGCGGCGTGATAGCACCGAGGCTGGAAATTAAAAATCTTAACCGCAGTTTTGGCGGGCGCATTGTTGTGGATAATGTGAGCCTGACTATTCAACCTGGCCAAGTTACATGTTTGCTAGGGCCATCGGGGTGTGGCAAATCTACTACTCTTAGAATGATTGCTGGGGTCGAAATGCAAGACTCTGGTGAAATTTTTGTGGATGGTTCGCTGATCTGTGACACTATCTTTCACATTCCTCCTGAACGGCGCGAGATCGGCTTTATGTTTCAGGATTTTGCATTGTTCCCACACCTTAGTGTTGCAGGTAATGTCGCTTATGGTCTTTCTGGCCCGAAAGATAAGCGTCGTGCACGTGTTGAGGAAATGCTCGAGCGTGTTCATATGAGACTATTCATTGATATGTTTCCCCACCAACTGTCTGGCGGTGAACAACAGCGTATAGCTCTAGCTAGAGCTCTGGCACCGCGACCGCGAATAATGTTGATGGATGAACCTTTCTCTGGTCTGGATAATCGATTGAGAGATGGTATCCGAGATGAGACGTTAGCGATTCTCAAACAAGAAGATACTGCTGTTTTGTTGGTTACACACGAACCTGATGAGGCAATGCGAATGGCAGACGAAATAGCTCTGATGAGGGATGGAAAAATTGTGCAGCGCGGCGCGCCATATAATGTCTACACCCGACCTGTTGACCGGGATTCAGTTGCATTTTTCAGCGATGCTAATCGGTTCCGAACCGAAGTTGAAGGCGCACTGGCAATGACGCCATTTGGAAGGTTCCTCGCGCCAGGACTGCCGGATGGAACTTCGGTGGACATAGTTTTCCGACCGCAGTATGTCCGCATAGATTTTGATCGTGCAGGTGTTGGTCCCAGCGCGACTGCAGCTGAAGGCACAGCGGCTAAAGCGGAAGTCATCCGAGCGCGTTTTATGGGTAATGAAAGCCTTGTTGAATTTTGTCTTTCGCATGGTGGAGCGGTAATGAAAGTTACTGTGCCAGGTGTTTTTTTACCACAGACGGGTACGATTATGTGGCTTAGAATCCGCCGTGATAAGTGTTTTGTTTTTCCAGCGGAGGTAGAGGCATGAGCGGGCCTATGATCGTAGAGTTTGGTATGGGTACATCTCTTCGACGAGGAGACTATACTGAAGCTGCATCCAGAGCGATTCGAGCAGCTTTATGGCGTAATTCAATTAATCTTGCTGAATATATGGGTGTTGGGAAAGAGGCGATGCGGATAGACGTTCGTATTGGTTGTGCCAAACCAAAAGCTGTGGATGTGACCGCTTTAGCAGACTTATTTCCTTATGGTCAAATGACTTTTACGGTTGAACATGGCGGATTAGATGTAGAACGTCCGGAGGGTTCTGGAAATTCTACCGTAATGGCGCAGGCTGCACTCATAGTTTCTTTAGAACTGTCTTCATGAGAGAGCAGCGTATCATTATCGAAATGGCCCAGGGGATAGATTTACATGGCGGTGACGATTTAAAGGCTGCTTGCCGCGCGGTTGAGCAAGCGCTTCAAGGCGCATCTTTACCAATCTTTGGAACTCTTGATATGCCTCGTGAGTTGATGCGCGTTGTCGTCCGTATAGGGGTCCCGCGTCCTGATGCTGTAGATTTAAATACGATTAGTGCTCTACTACCTTATGGAGTGGTTCAGGTTATAGTTGAAAAGGGTGGGCTAGACGTTCTGATTTTGGATGAAGTCGTAGTGATGGCTGCCGCTGCTTTGGAAGTTTTTTTACCATTGGACTGATAAATTATTAGTGCACCATATTTTATTTGCAGTTATGAAAACCGCTATAATAAAACTTTCTGAAAAATATAAGAATTTCATAAGTGTAAATTATAATCTTTTAGCCGTTTACCTGGTTCATCCACAAACATTTCTGGTAAAGCCTCGGCAAACTGTATCAGATCCACACGAAATATATGAAATTGCTCTCTTAGCTCACACCATGCAGTGAGCGTCCAGACTCTCCCGCAATATTCTATGTGAAGGGGTCTAATTGTTCGGCTAGTAATTCTGTTTTCCTTGGAATGATATGTAAGTTTTAATTTTTGTTTGGCGCGAATTGCAGCGCGAAGAATAGGCATATGGGAAAACCCTCTTACTGAGCTTGCAAATGGATAGATTGCAAACTGCCATTTGTTCGCCTCTTCGATTGTGCGTTCTGGTAGTAAGTTATCTATCTTGTTTGCGAGTGATGAAGCAGCTGATTTGAGTGTTTCATCAGTAGTTTCAGCTACAATGGCTATACCAAGTTGGAGTGCTTCAAGTTCGTCAACTGTTAGTATGAAAGAAGGTAAACTGATTGCTTGGGTAATTATGTATCCCACGCCGCGTTCTCCTTCTACGGGAACGCCTGATGCGGCCAGCGTGTCCATATCGCGGTAGATTGTACGAACGGATACTTGCAACTTAATAGCCATGTCCTGCGCACGATGCAATTGTCCGTCACGTAGTATCCGAATAATTTCAAAAAGGCGGTCGGTCCGTTGCATGCTACTTTCCTATTTGTAATATACACACACAACTGACATTAAACTGTCAGTTGTGTGTGTGCTAGTCAGTTTTTCTTGTCTAAAGGTAAAAACGTTGGGCCAATCTTACCCATTTGCCTTTTCGATGCGGTACCTTAAGCGTAGAAGACTGAGTGATAGGCGGACACAGTCCCGCCATTGTTGGAGATAAATTATGTTAAACAATATTGGTTTGCCTGGAATTCTACTAATCGCAGTTGTGGTGCTGGTCCTGTTTGGTCGTGGAAAAATTTCAAGCTTAATGGGGGAAGTAGGCAAAGGTATCACGAGCTTTAAAAAAGGCGTCAAAGACGGTCAGTCTGAACTTGAAGAGGCTGCTTCTGAGGAGTTGAAAGACGTGACGCCTGAGACTGAAAAAGATAAGGTTTAACTCGTGCTTGACCTTGGCTGGACGGAACTACTGGTTATTGGGGTAGTGGCTTTGATTGTCGTTGGTCCTAAAGATTTGCCACTTTTGTTCCGTAATGTTGGTAAGTTTGTAGGAAAAGCAAAAGGGATGGCGCGTGAGTTTTCATCTGCAATGAACCAAGCGGCGGATGATTCAGGCGTAAAAGATATACAAAAAACTATCAAAGCTGCAACCAACCCCTTGGGCTCCGCCATGGAAGGTGTCAAGGATACTGCTAAAGATATAGCATCCTCAATGACTGATCTGGATCCAAGCAGTGAGACTGCAAAACTAGGAGATCAAAAAATAGAGCGCGTTGAAAATGCCAAAAAGATTCATGCAGCCACGGCGCGTGCAACTGCTGACCGTAAGGCTAGCGAGGCTGAAGAGGCTTTGAAGCGCGCAGAAAAATATGAAGCAGAATTGGCCCCCAATCCAACAAAAGAAAGCTGATATGAGTCAAACTGAAGATATGAATGATAGCACAGCCCCGCTGATAGAACATCTGGCTGAACTGCGCACTCGTTTAATCCGAGCTGTGCTGGCATTTCTTGTGGGAATTATTCTTGCCTTCATAGTAGCTGAACCGATCCTGCAATTCCTGCTTGAGCCCATTGAGGCTACATTGCGAGAATTGGGTGATCCGTCACCAACAATGCAGTATACGAGCCCACAGGAATATCTTTTCACACTGTTTCGAATCTCTATGGTATTTGGCTTTGCACTTTCTTTTCCCGTGATAGGCTTCCAATTGTGGCGGTTTGTAGCGCCCGGCCTTTACAGAAAAGAAAAGCATGCATTTTTGCCGTTTATGATCTCATCGCCAATTATGTTCATCCTAGGTGCATCTTTTGCGCATTTTATAGTAACGCCATTGGCTATGAATTTCTTCCTTGGTTTTGCTGATGTACCGTCAATAATTGCAGATATTATGAGTGATTTTGTTTCGACGGATGTTCCCGGTGTGGTTGATGTGGTTATTCCAGAGACAACAGAAGGCATTCGCATCACATTTTTTGGGAAGGTCAATGAAAGTCTTGATATTACATTAAAATTCATCATGGCCTTTGGTTTGTGCTTCCAGCTTCCTGTGCTTCTAACGTTGATGGGTAAAGCCGGACTTGTAAGTGGGCAGGGGCTGGCTAATGTGCGCAAGTATGCTGTGGTTGGTATTCTAGTTTTGGCTGCATTGGTCACCCCGCCGGATGTAATCACACAGGCAATTTTGTTCGTTGTCGTCTATGGTTTGTATGAAGTTTCCATATTTCTTGTTCGAAGGGTTGAGGCTAAGCGTGAAGCTAAGTTGCGTGCTGATGGCTATTATGATGATGATGAAGATGATGATTCATCCCAAAATAAAATGAATTGAGTATCATGATGGAGCAAGAGTCTGTGAAGGGTGACACGGTAGAACGCATTGCGGCTGCGCTTGAGCGTATGTCACCCGCACCATTGGCAACTCCTGATTTTGACCTGCCGGGTGCCTTTGTATGGCACACGGAACCTGACAGGTTAGAGGCAGTTGAAAACGTTGCTCGAATATCGCTGGAATTACTGCTCGGAATTGAGAGATCTCGGGATATTTTGTTGGCTAATACCCGACAGTTTGCACAAGGCTTAGCGGCCAATAATGCTCTGCTTTGGGGCGCGCGCGGGATGGGAAAATCTAGTTTAGTCAAAGCAATACATGGAAAAGTGCACTCAGAGTTTTCTCAACTCAAAATTGTAGAATTGCACCGAGAGGATTTACCATCTGTTAGCCGATTATTAAATATTTTGCGGCAAGCTGAAACGGCACGTTTTGTATTATATTGTGATGATCTATCTTTTAGTCATGACGATCAACACTATAAATCTCTCAAAGCTGTTCTAGATGGGGGAATCGAAGGGCGCCCAGATAACGTGATTTTGTACGCGACTTCAAACAGGAGGCATCTAATGCCTCGTGACATGATTGAGAATGAGAGAGGATCTGCTATTAACCCAAGTGAAGCCGTTGAGGAGAAGGTTTCGTTATCTGACCGGTTTGGCTTGTGGTTAGGATTTCATTCCTGTGATCAAGATCAGTATCTTGCAATGATCCGTGGATATTGTAGCGCTTACAGTGTTGAGATTGAAGACAAAACATTATGGGCAGAAGCTATTGAGTGGCAAGCAACGCGGGGATCACGATCGGGCCGAGTTGCATGGCAATACTTCTGCGATTTGGCTGGTAGGCGAGGTGTCAGTATAAATTCACGTGGAGTTGAAATTTAAAGTTATTCGTTTGTTATCGTTGAATTTACTATTTATATGAGCCTGTTTTAAGATGTTATCTTTTATAAAAATTTAATAGCAACAAATTTTAAAATGGCTCATTTGAGGTATGGGGCAGGGTCTACACTGTCAAAGCCATCACGCACTTCGAAATGTACATATGCATCGTTATCAATGCTACTAAGGCTGGCGATAGTCTGATTTCGTTGTACTTTATCCCCTTTTGTTACTTTTACATCGTCGACGTTAGCGTAGACTGTGAGAATATTATTTTCATGACGTATAACAATAATTGGCACACCTTCAGCACTTTTAGTTATTGCTGCTACGGTACCATTATTGGCTGCTTTTACTGGTGAACCTGGGGCAGCTTTGATGTCAATTCCTTCATTGCGGCCTTTGCTGTATTCGCGAATAATACTGCCTGTTACTGGTATCGCCATAGCAGTCTGTTTGATGGGTTTGGTGGTTTTGCCGACGTCGGCCGCAAGCTCATCTGCTGGTGGAATGTTTGGTGGGTTTGCTGTATCATCTGCGGGGAGTGGCTTAGTTGCACTAGGTGGTGTTGGTGTGGCTGATCCCGTTCCTGGAGCGGTTGTGATACTACTTTCTGAACGTGTTGGTGCTGGGGTACGTGCAATAGGAATTAATAAGTATTGCCCTTCGCGGACGGCATAATCGGCGCCCAAACCGTTCCACTCCGCCAATGATTTTGCTGATACTTGGTATAGCCTAGCGATGGTGTAAGCCGTCTCGCCCCGCTCAACTTTATGGCGAATTGGTTCTTTCTCAATTTTTTGCACAGGATTTTTGGTTGGAGCAGATTCTGATTTGACGATGTTCTCTACTGGGGGAGTTGGTTGTACATCATTTATCGCGTTACTTGCTAAAGAGGTAACATCTAAAAGAGACGTCTGAATGTCGCCTATATTTGCGCCAGTTTGTTCTGGTACTCTGCTTGGCAGTGCAACAATCTCACCAGTACGCAACGGTATATTTGTTTGAATACCATTATATTTAGCTACTTCGGCAGGTGGTAAGCCAATCCTGTTGGCCACATCAGTAATCGTATCACCTTGCCTGGCTACTGCCACTTGATAATTAGGATAAGAAATGACACCACGATTATCGGGATTTGGTCTATCTGCGACGGCTGTTTGCACTGCTGTAGCAGTGGTGAAACCACCACTCATGCCACGCAGGTCATAGTCTAAAGATTGGCTGCAAGCCGTTAGATTTACAGCAGCGGAGCCAGCAAAAAACAATCGTGTTATTTTTATGATGATCTTTTGGCTCATCTGCAATATCCTCTACGGGTCCCCATCATTTAATATATATTTGCAATTTCGATTGTGATCTACAATATTATCATTCTTTTCCTAGGCCTTCTAGCAGGGGTACGAATCGTACATCGCGCAATTCGTTGTATTCAAGTCCAGTTTCAGTTTTGTGTACTTTGATTAGTCTTTGAACAGCGTCAGACTGACCTACGGGCAGGACCATGATACCACCCACCTTGAGTTGATTGAGAAGAGGCGCTGGAGGATCTTCAGCCGCGGCGGTAATGATAATTCGATCGAATGGTGCCTGATAAGGTAAACCAAATGATCCATCACCGGTAATAGCCGTAATCGTGTGAAGGCCTAATTCATCAAAAATGACGCGTGCTTCACGAACGAGGCGTCTATGTCGGTCAATAGTATATACTCTTCGCGCTAGCTTTGCCAAAATGGCGGCCTGATAGCCAGAACCTGTACCCACTTCAAGGACTTTGTCGCGCGGATTAACATCTAGTGCGTGTGTCATCATACCGACTATTGAGGGCTGGCTTATGGTTTGACCACAGGCGATGGGCAGCGGCATGTCCTCATATGCGCGTTCTGCAAAAATCCCTCTAATAAAAGGACCACGATCAATTTCTTCCATGGCCTGTAGTACACGATTATCTGTGACCCCTTTTGATCTCAAAGCATAAAGAAACTGCATTTTTATAGTTGCTAAATCGTCATTCATCATGTGCTAATGCTGCTCAGTTTTTCAATCATTTCATAGGCTGTAAAGTCAGCTCTCATAGGTGTAACTGAGATATAACCATCGAGGTTTACAGCTGCGTCAGTGCCTGGTGCCGTAGGTCTTTGCTGGTCACCGCCGCTAATCCATAAAAACTGCCGACCCGATGGTGATGTTGATGTCACAGTGTGAAAGCCAGTGCCTTTACGCAATCCTTGGGGGACTACCACTGTACCTTTTACATCAGAGGCTGCCACTGGTGGTATGTTTACGTTATAGAAAAGCTGATAGCCTGATGCTTGTGCCGGGGTAGCTGTAATAATTTTTTTTATTACAGATGCACTATGCACCGCAGATGCCTCAAATGTATCTTTAAGATCCCGATTCTTGGGGCCGAAAAATTGAGAAATTGCTATAGAGAGTACGCCTTGAAGCGCACCTTCAATAGCCGCGCCTAAAGTGCCGGAATAAAGAGCATTTTCTGCTGAATTATTGCCGCGATTCACTCCTGATAGGATTAGGTCAGGTAGTGCATCCTTCATTACATCGTGCAAACCTGCCAGGATGCAGTCTGCGGGGCTGCCTTCTACTGCAAACCGTTGGGCCCCAAGTTGTTGTATCATCATGGGGCGAGAGTAACTTATACAGTGTCCTACGCCAGATTGTTCGAAAGCTGGCGCTACTGTCCACACTTCTCCGTTTGATCCTGCAAGTTCGTTTGCTATCTGGTCGAGCACTGATAGGCCCGGCGCCGAGATGCCGTCGTCATTAGTGATAAGAATGCGCATTATCGACCTCTTCTGCTGACTTACTAGGTCAGCAGTGCGATGTTAAGCAACTAAAGGTACCGTTAATTGGTACATTTTTATAACATAAAAGAGAACCGTTGCGTTGGGGACTCAGTTTGTCAGTTAAAGATCAAACTTTTTTAGAATTTTTTTGGCTTCGATCTTTGGATCAGATAATGTGCTGCGGTCTTCACCAGGAAAAAAACGGGCACGTGTTGAAGTTGGCATAGGCGAGGGTCGCTCAATGCAAACTTTTGGGCCTGTTTTTTTACTTTCGTTTTGCCAAGACTTTACAAGAGCGATTTGGGCTGCCTTTGTAGCTCCGTAACTGCCAAAAAACGTTTGGCCTGCTCGTGGATCATCAAAAAACACGGCAGTTCCCTCATAACCCAATAGTGGGGCAAGATAGGAAATCAAAGTAGCTGTCGCAGTCACATTAGTATTGATTGATTTACTCAGGTCTTTTGGATCGATCATGTTTGCTGGTGCTAAGGGTGCGGCGTAGATTGCGGCATGTATCCAAAAATCAATTTTACCCCAACGCTCAAAAATGCCTCTGCAAAGCGTTGCCATGGCTGCGTCGGTAGTTATGTCCATTGGTGCCAAAGTGGCTGATCCATTTAATTCTTTGATTTTATCATCGAGTTCTTCGAGTGCGCCCGTTGTGGTTGCCACTGCGATAATGTGATGCGTTGTCGCCAGATGCAATGCAATAGACGCACCAAGCCCGCGAGACGCTCCAGTAATTAGTGCTAGTTTTGTCATAATAGTCTGATGCATGTGCATGAGCGTCTGGTCAAGCATTCTAATATTTTATCTGCTTATATTCGAATTGTTTAGCCCATTAGGCCCTTTTGGGAACGCTTCTTATTTTTTTCGAACAGAATTTATTCTGCGGCTTTTATCTCAAAGCCCTTTTCTATCATATCAGTCGGTTCAACTGGATATTCACCACTGAAACAGGCGTCGCAGTATTGTGGCACGTTTCTATTTCTCCCATCTTTTTCTCCAACGGCGCGGTAAAGCCCATCGAGCGAAATAAACTTTAAGCTGTCGACACCCAGATGTTTACACATTTCGTCTTCGGACATAGTTGCGGCCAAAAGTTTTTCACGCTGAGGTGTATCAACACCATAAAAACAGGGCCACGCCGTTGGGGGCGATGCAATTCGAAAGTGAACTTCTGCAGCCCCTGCATCAAGAATCATTTCTTTAATTTTTGTACTTGTGGTACCGCGCACGACACTATCGTCAACCAAGATTACACGTTTACCTTTAATGAGAGCACGGTTTACGTTTAGTTTCAGGCGCACTCCCATGTTTCGTATGCTTTCAGTAGGTTCAATAAATGTTCGTCCCACATATTGGTTGCGTATAATTCCCATAGCATATGGGATACCTGACTGTAAGGAAAAGCCAATTGCGGCGGGTGTTCCGCTGTCTGGCACAGGGCATACGAGGTCAGCCTCGATTGGTGATTCTTTTGCTAGTTCTCTCCCAATGTTTTCGCGGGTTTCATAAACAGAACGGCCGCCTAGAATGCTGTCTGGGCGACTAAAGTACACATGTTCAAATATACAAAATCGTGGCTTCTTGCTGCGAAAAGGAGAACGACTGTCAATGCCATTATCTGTAATTACAACCATCTCGCCTGGCTCTATTTCACGCACGAATTCTGCACCGATGATATCAAGTGCACATGTCTCAGAGCTTAGAACGTGGCCAGTTGGTAATTTACCAAGCATCAAAGGGCGAACGCCTAACGCATCTCTAACGCCTATTAGTTTTGTTCGGGTCATAGCAACGATCGAAAATGCCCCTTCGACCCGTCTTAGCGCGTCTTCCATCCGTTCAGGTATATTGCGTTGTAGTGAGCGTGCCATCAAGTGAATAATACACTCACTATCAGAAGAACTTTGAAAAATTGAGCCGTGCTGTATTAATTCTCGGCGTAGGGCAACGGCATTGGTTATATTGCCATTATGAGCAATAGCAGCACCCCCCATTGCGAACTCACCAAAAAAGGGTTGTACGTCCCGAATTGCAGTTTGTCCTTTGGAACCAGAAGTTGAATACCGTACATGACCGATGGCCAGTGGCCCTGGTAAAGTTTCCATAATAGATTGTGACGTAAAGTTATCACGCACATATCCAAAGCGACGGGCAGAATTAAAGCCTTGCTCCGCATCATAAGCCACAATACCTCCGGCTTCCTGACCTCTGTGTTGAAGAGCGTGCAAACCAAGCGCCACAAAATTAGCTGCGTCTGTTGTGCCGAGCACACCAAACACTCCACACTCCTCTTTCAATTTATCGCCATCACTCAATTCATGAATGGCATTTAAGTCAAAAGCGTAAGCGAGAGGCGTTTTTATATCGGAATTGTCGGACAATTGGCAGCTCCAGATAAGTTTTAGCCTATAAAAAACTGTATCAAGTCAAACCAGAACTGTCACCACATGATAATACATTATGTATGCTTTATGCTGCGACATTTTATAAAGGTAAAAAGTTATTTAAAATTGAATCTGAGAATAATTTAGCTAGGATCAAGCTACCTCAAAATTTCTCTGGTAAAGAACAAGTTTCCCGCAGATTAGGTGCTGAGCGAAAATGGGCAAGAATTAGATAAATTAAAATTTTAATATTTCTCTAACAGTAAATTTTCAGCCACGGAGAGATGGCTCTTTTACAATATTATTTCCCTTGGCTTTTGAAACAAGAGGGGCCGGCATTGAGGCTTAACCAGCTTAGCCCAAAAGTACTAGTGGGTCTTTTGAAAAGCGCAGTGTTATTAGGATTTAACTATCCTCGGTCTGACTTATTTAGCGCATTTTCCAACTAAGGTCTCATATTGGCTCGTAACCCAGCTAAGTGCGTCTTCAGGGTTCTGGTCTTCTATTTGAGTTGTGAATCTTCCAAAGACGACAGCGGAACGGCTTTCATCTACAATTGTGTATTCTTGCCCTGTCATGACTGTGTCATAAACAAATAAAGCAAGGGCCACGAGCAGAATACCTCGTGCTACACCAAACAGAAACCCAAGACCCTGATCGACGCCACCGGCTGCGGAACGTTGCACTATAGATGAAAATAGAGGAGTGAAGAGTGAGACTACAATCAAAGAAATCGCAAAAACAATTGCAAAGCCTCCAATCATACTCAGCTCACAACTTTCTGCAACGAATTCTCCAACAACTGGTATTTCGCGTACCATCGGTTCGACAGTTGGGGCAAATAGGAAGGCTAAGACCGCAGCCGCCACCCAGCCTGCAATTGCCATTACTTCACGTACCAAGCCACGGCTGTAGGCTAATAAAGCTGATATTATAACGACTGCCGCAACAACGCCGTCAATAATTGTGAAGCCTTCCATAGTTTTGCCTCTTTCTTTCTTAAGTGCTCTTAACCTGCACCAAATATTTCACCAACAAACTCAATAAGGTTACTCATCTGACAGAGCTTTATTTTAGAAACTCCAAGTTCTTTGTTCCCTTTAGCAGCAATAGCTCCGGTGAAACCAAGTTTTTGCGCTTCTTTCAACCTATTTTCTGTCTGAGGAGCTGATCTAAGTGCCCCTGACAGACTTATTTCTCCAAAAACGACTGTATCTGGCGGCAAAGCGCTGTCCTCGCGTGCGCTCAAAAGCGCTGCTGCGACAGCTAGGTCAGCTGCTGGTTCTGTAATTTTCATGCCCCCCGCAACGTTTAAGTAAACGTCCAGTCCGGCAAAAGGAATTCCACAACGTGCTTCTAATACTGCAAGAATCATAGCAAGACGACCGCCGTCCCATCCAACTACTGTTCGTCTGGGTTGGGAATGTGGCGAAGGTGCAACAAGCGCTTGTAATTCACATAAAACGGGTCTTGTCCCTTCGATACCAGCAAAAACTACGGAACCAGGCGTTGGTGTACTTCTATCACCTAGGAAAAGTGCTGACGGGTTTGCGACCTCTGCCAAGCCAGATCCAGTCATTTCAAATACGCCAATTTCATCTGCGGGCCCAAAACGATTTTTAACTGCGCGTAAAATCCTAAATTGGTGACCGCGCTCGCCTTCAAAATACAAAACGGTGTCAACCATATGTTCGACAACACGAGGCCCCGCTATCTGTCCTTCTTTGGTAACATGACCTACCAAAACAACACTGATTCCTTTACGTTTGGCAAAAGTAGTTAGTTCATGCGCGGCAGCGCGGACTTGGGATATGGAGCCAGGTGCACTATCAACAGTGTCAAGCCACATTGTTTGTATTGAATCGATAATCGCCAGCCCTGGTGCTTCGACTTCAAGCGTCGTGAGAATATCTCGCAAATTTGTTTCGGCAGTTAATTGAACTGAGGCGTCGGTCAGTTCCAAGCGTTGCGCGCGCATTCGAACTTGTGCGCTGGATTCTTCACCGCTGACGTAAATAGTCTTAAGTCCTCCACGAGCAAATTGGGCGGCTGCTTGCAGTAATAGTGTCGATTTACCAATTCCTGGGTCGCCCCCAACAAGAATGGCGGATGCTGGTACTAACCCTCCTCCAAGAACTCGATCAAATTCTGACATGTTGGACTGCGTTCGAGGTGGTGGTGTTTCTTTGGTACGTAAATCTGTAAGCGATGTCGTTGTACCACGTTTTGATCCGAGCGACTTGTTTCCCGGACCGCTCGATAACCCGACGTCCTCCGAGATGGTGTTCCATTCTCCGCATCCGTCACAACGCCCCGACCATTTGTTAAAAGATGTGCCGCACGACGAGCATGAGTAAGATCGGTTTTTTGCCATAATCTGGGTGTGCCTTAGTGAAGGCATGGGGTCAAAGGATTATTATGATTGCCGAACACGCGGACACTCTGTGGCTACACTGATCCAGAGAGATGCGAGTATGCAAGCTGTAAACAGGCATAAATCTCAGGCAAATTGATTCAGAACGACACCAATTCGTTTGGCAAGGGTAATATAAACTGCTAAATACATCTGCTCAGCCATTGCTGGCTTACCAAAAATTACTATTATGCGATTGTATTCCGGCTGCCAGCTGGTGTTAGTCGAATGAGACATGGCAATGATTTCTCCGTAGGGCGCAATAATTGAGAAAGCTATTGGTATCATCGAAAGAAAGAAATCTGTATTCTACAATGATTGCTGGCCAGATATTATACTAATCGTTGAAAGCTTAAATAAAAGTAAAAATTAGCTTACATTAAAGGTGCAAATCATGAAATAGGATAGGCAATTTACAATATAATACTAAAATAACGATACATTTGCGCAGAAAACTAACTTCTTGGACAAAGGCTGGGGATAGGGTTTGGGATTAACTTTGATATTCCCCAAAACAATGGCCTCCAATGCATCGATTTCCCAATTATAACAATCGGAGGTTATCCACATGGTTCCCAAAGAGTATTTTAGTAGATTAATGTCTTAACCTAATCGTTCATAAATTATTAATTACGTCTATTCTAAATAAGCTAATTTATCGGTTATCTAAAGTAACGGTATCATTTTAGTAAGACGCAGGTAAATGAACTTTGCCAATATTAATTGAAATGAAATTTATTTATCACTTTATTAAAAAAACATTTAGTGACTTGAAATATAATTTCTGAGCTTCTGTAAACTGAAATATAAACGTTATGTTTGCATTCTATGATTTGGAAACCACTGGAACCTCGCCGGCATTTGGCCAACCGGTACAGTTCGCAGCTATTTTGACGGATCAGTGGCTCCAGCCAGTTGAATCGGTAAATATTCGGTGTAGGATTTCCGTTATATTCTACCAGCACCATGGGCTCTAGCCGTTACGGGAGTAGGGCCAGCGCAACTTGAAGATCAAAGCCTTCCATCATGGTTTGAACTTTCACATCAAATCAGTAGCCTTATAAAACGATGGGCTCCAGCAACTTGGACAGGGTATAATTCGCGGGCATTTGATGAGGAGTTTCTCCGCTAATCATTTTATCAGAATCTTGAGCCAAATATTTTTCAAACCCAATTTAATGATAATAATCGGCTTGATATGATGAAGATAATTTACGCAGTATGGGAACTGGCAACAGAAATTCTTGAATGGCCGCTTGGTGATAATGGCCGTACTAGTTTTAAGCTTGATCGCCTGGCATATGCGAATGGATTCGTAGCACATAAAGCGCATGATGCGCTTGGGGATTTTGAAGCAACTATTCATAAGGCAGGAATTATTTGCGATCGTGCCCCGACTATATGGAAAAAATGTGTCTGCAATCGGGACAAACGTATCGTAAGCAGTATCCTCAAAAGTGGCCAATCCGTACAGTTGATAGAACGATTTGGAGCAGATACTCCTCGTTCATTTTATCGGCGTATATGCGGGCACTAACTTACTGAACAGGAATGTTTTAGTTTTCCTAGATCTTGAGGCCTGCAAAGCCGAAGAAATTGTTGATGCCGCTGATGATGTACTCGCAGATTCGGTTACCACTTCTCCCAAAATAATTCGTACAATATACACCAACAAGGTGCCTAATATATTTCTTAATGCTAAAAAAGATCCAATTCATGTTGCTGAAGCAAAAATCGTTTCATCACGACCAGACTTTTATGAACGGGTGAGGCGGGCGCTATCCAATCGGTTTGTAGATTATGAGGTCTCTGCTGAAGTTGAAGACCAAATATATTGTAGCTTTTATAGTGCGTTAGACAAAATTATTTTTGAGAAATTTTTAGTATCGAGCTGGACGCATCGTTCAAAATTGGTGAACAAACTTAATGATAAAAGATTACGTCAACTTGGTCAGCGGCTAATTTATTTGAATTTACCAGAAATTGTTTCCGACAGATACAAGTCTGCTGCAAAAACTGTGATACGGGAACGCTGGCTAACAAATGATATCGATGTGCCTTGGATGACAATGGCTAAGGTGGAAAAACAATTGTTAGAGATTGAAGCAGCGGGTGCCATTAATGCTCAATTCTGTAGTCAGTTGCAACGTTATTATAAAAACAAAAAAGTCTTATAGTTTGTTTGATTTTTTCTTAGTGATTGAGGCTTTGAACTTACTGTCAAGTCTACCCAAGTAAAAAAGTTCGATAGATAAAGATTGGCTGCTTTCATTCGAAGTTGTGCTAATCTTGCTGTCCCCTAGTGAATTGCGTTATTTGGTTGTCGGAAAAACAGTAAAAATTATTTTTTAACAGGCATTTAAAATTAGTGGCAATTGTAAATCTCATGGCATTTGCCTGTATAATTATTCAGTCAATTCTATTTCGAACTGCTTGAGAAAAAACTTTGGAAACCAAAGTTAAGTTCTGTACTCTGAAGGTGACTTACCAGACCATCTCTTAAAAGCTGAACTAAAAGTGCTGGTATCGGCATACCCCAGCACAAATGCAATTTCTGTAATCTGAGTTTCAGTGTCTGAAAGCATACTCTTCGCCATTGCCTCGCGGTATGCTTCGACAACCTTGAAATAGGTAGTCTTTTCTGCTTTAAGCCTTCTCGCAAGTGTCCTGGTGCTCACTCCTAATTCTTTAGCAACTTTTTCCTGCGTTTTGCCTGGCTGCAAAGATATTTTTTGTTCAACTTCCTGCGTCATGGACATTTTGTTTTTTGTCGTTTCGGAAACTGCTTCTTCACTGTATTTCTTAAGCATCTTGTGAAGATGGTTGTCTGCGGACCTGAGTGGTAAATCTAAATCGCTCTGTCTAAAAATAATTCGGTTTTGGTCACTTCCATACTCAACTCTGCATCCAAAAAAAGCCTCTAATGGCTTATTGTTGCTATCTCTGTGATGTTTGAATTCTATTTTTTCAGGAGTTAGCCTGCGATCAGTCAAACGGCGAAGATCGTCAATTATACCGGTTCCACTAAACTCAAGATATTGCCTCCGCTTCACACCACTTGGCACCGCGAAGTACCATTCGATGATTCCATCGCTGTCTAACTGATCAGTTGTTATCTCAATGGCATCACCAGTGATGCGTTGATATCTTGCAAGGGTAATCAGTAAAGTGCGTACTGATGGCGAAGACGAACTGACAAAAGAAATCAAACCGCTGCGTTGGACTTCTCTATTTTGGCCATGCTGAAAGCCAATGAGATCGTTATCTGTGATTTCCGCAGCACGTTCGAATAATTCGGCTAATTGATCAAAAGCAATTCTAGGGTTATCACCATCAAGTTTACGTAAATTTATCCCAGTATTACCCACGATTTTTATCGGAGATATACCTTGCTTTAAAAGGCTTTCAACCAGAGACTTGCCCCAAGTGCCTATATGTAATTTTGACATAGAAATAACCCAGTTCATAAAAGATAGAAAGTCAATAATTTGCTTTTGAAAACGCTTTTTTAAAAGAAGCACAGGTCAGGCACAGCGGGATTTCTATCCCGCTGATGCGTTATTAATATTTCTGGCCTATGCTGTATTTTACAGCAGTCCAATTTGAATATTTACGTATAAAGGAGCTCCTGCATCCTAAATAATAAAAAGCAGTATGCCACGCCAAATATGATAGGGGCAATGATAGGCTCCATGGTATAAATTACACCTTCATCAGCCGCCACTTTAGCTGATACAGTTCTCCAGCTAAGAAGAGCTGCTATGGCCGCTTGAACAATGAAATAGGTGAACAAGTACCAGGCACCTTCTAGACCATTTATTAATAATATTATATGCATAATCACTGCAGATGCTGCAAATGCGCTGACAAAACCTCCAATAATTGTGCCAGTTCTGCTAATTTTGAACTTTCCGTAAAAGGCTTCAATACCAAAAGACATTTGATATGCATACATTGCCCAGCCTAAAGTCAATGCAATAAATACTATTAAGTTTAATATACCACCAAAGTTTTCAACCATTTCTCTCTCCTACTTTTCAATGTCAGGAGACATGTGAGAATGCGACACGTCAAGAGTTAATACCATCAGCCAACACATTCATCATTAGTAAATTGACGAATGGTGAAAGTCTGTTGTCGAGCTAATGAATTTAGTTTCAATAGAAATAAAGAATATATCTTTTTGATCTTTTTAATAAATAACATAAGTTGGTTTTACTCTAATTTTATAGGTTTTTGACAATTATATACTGTAAGGTGGGAGTGGTTGCAGAGACTCTTTAAGAGATTATGCTCTGCAATGATATTAACTTTCAAGATTAAATTCCTCGAATAAGATTGAAGTTCCAGCTTTCAAAAAAGTTGCTGATGGTGAGGGCTAGTGCTCAATTCGGTATTTTTTCAAGACGCTTGATTAAACTTTTATATTTAATTTGCAACGTCGTATAAATTCATCAATGGTATAACTCAACTTTCTGGTATGTCTGAACGCTTAGATAATTGTCTAATACTCATTGAAATTGGAAATGTACCAGACTGGGAATCCTAGGCTTTATTTAAATAACAGGCTTACGGGATCTTAACCGTTCTGCTCAAATCTGTAGCGCAATGTGGTCAAGAAAGACTGGCCTCCTTGTAGATTATATTGGGCTACATGACTGATGGTTGTTGATGATCACACACCAATTCAAAACGCGACCCTCATCGTGGAGTTCTGTAATTATTCCACAAAATTTAAATTTTTGAGTTGTTAGCGCTGAAAAGTCAAATTTGAAGTTGCAGTTCGCAGCGCTCTTTTCCGGAGACCACGAACTGATATAGAATATTTAGTATAGAGGGAAGTCAGCACACATTGCAGTAACTTCAGCTTTTACTTTTTCTTCTACAGCGGCGTTACCATTTTCACCATTTGCCGCCAGACCATCCACTACCTCCACAATCCAATCAGCAATTTGACGAAACTCTTTCTCACCAAAGCCGCGCGTTGTCCCTGCAGGTGAGCCGAGGCGAATACCTGAAGTGACCGCTGGTTTTTCTGGATCAAACGGTACTCCATTCTTGTTAGTGGTAATATTGGCGCGCTCCAAGGCTTTCTCAGTTTCATTACCCTTCACGTTCTTTGGACGTAAATCTACTAATACAACGTGAGTGTCTGTACCGTGCGTAACTGTGTCTAAACCGCCTTTTATAAGTTGATCGGACAAAGCTTGTGCATTGGAAATAACTCGCTTGATGTAGTCTTTGAAATCTGGACGCAATGCTTCTCCAAAAGCTACCGCCTTGGCTGCGATTACATGCATTAATGGTCCGCCTTGGATACCAGGAAAAATAGCAGAATTCACTTTTTTTGCAATTGTCTCATCATTTGTGAGGATCATGCCACCTCGTGGGCCTCGGAGGGTTTTGTGAGTTGTGGTGGTCGCAACATGTGCATGTGGAAAGGGAGATGGGTGCTCCCCTCCCGCTATCAGTCCAGCAAAGTGGGCCATGTCGACGTGTAGATATGCACCAACCATATCAGCAATCTGTCGCATGCGTGCAAAATCAATTTGGCGGGGAATTGCACTTCCACCAGCTATCAGTAGTTTTGGTTGATGCTCTTTAGCTAATGACTCAACCTGATCGTAGTCCAATAAATTGTCTTGGCGACGTACACCATATTGAATTGCGTTGAACCATTTTCCTGATTGGTTTGGTTTGGCACCGTGGGTCAAGTGGCCACCAGCATCAAGGCTCATACCTAAGATTGTGTCGCCAGGTGTAATTAGTGCCTGCATCACACCTTGGTTCGCCTGGCTGCCTGAGTTAGGTTGGACGTTTGCAAAACTACATCTAAAAAGCTCGCACGCACGCTCAATGGCAAGGTTTTCGGCAATGTCAACGTACTGGCATCCACCATAATAGCGCCGTCCTGAGTAACCTTCGGCATATTTATTGGTCATGACTGAGCCTTGTGCCTCCATTACCGCTTTAGATACGATATTTTCGCTTGCGATTAATTCAATTTCGTTACGTTGGCGCCCAAGCTCAAGATCAATTGCCTTTGCAATTTCAGGGTCTGAGGAGGAAAGATTTTCAGAGAAAAAATCATTGGTTTTCATGTAACGTATATGGTTGTTCATTTTACTTATCCTTATGGCTAACCTGTCCAGCCAAGTCCGGCTGATATTGTGTTCATGGATTGAAGGAGTGGAATTAAATCGCGCTTTTTGCCATCATGACGTGCACTCCTGAGAAGTGTAACTTGTAGGGCGTGCACATGGTCAATGTCTGAGCGAATTCGCTCAAACCGTGCTTGAAATTTTGGAAATCTTGCCCCTAAACAGGAGGATCCAGTTAAAAAACGAATTCCATCGCACGCTCTATTGTATTCGTCTGAAACTAAATTAAAAATGCGCGTCCGGGTATCTTTATTTGTTACTAAAGAAGCATAATCAGCGGCAATCGTAATATCCGTTTGAAATAATGATTTTTCAACTTCGTCAACAATTAATCGGAAAAGATCTGATTGGCTAAACATATCGTGTAAGACTAGGCGACCTTGATCTCCCCGAAACTTAAGGAAGCTTTCTATTGCAGAGCCAAAACCATACCAGCCTGTAATTAAATGACGGTTTTGAGACCAAGCGAATACCCATGGAATAGCGCGTAAGTCTGAAAGGTTCGTGACACCGAAACGACGAGAAGGACGGGAGCCTATTTTGAGATAGGCAAGCTCTTCAACTGGGCTTGCCTGTTGAAAATAATCTACGAAACAATCACTGTTTAATAAAGCGCTATAGGCTGTTTGTGACAGACCAGAAAGTGCTTCGAAAGCGCTTTCAAATTCTGGTGAGACATGATCATTTGTTACTTTGGTTGTGTGAAGAAGAGCGCTAGCAGCTAGAAGTTCTATTTGGGCAGTTGCTGTACCTCGGTTCGCGTATTTGGCCGAGACGACCTCACCTTGTTCAGTTGTCCTCATCATACCTTCTATGGTGCCTTCGGGCTGCGCAGAAATGGCTCTTCCTGTTGGTGCCCCGCCACGACTGACTGACCCACCGCGTCCATGAAAAAATGCGGGTTTCATGTTAAATGATCTCAGGGTTTGTAAAATATTTCTTTGAGCGCTGTGTAATTCCCATGTTGAACAGATAAAGCCGCCATCTTTATTGCTATCAGAATATCCAAGCATAATTTCCATGCGGCGACCTCGTGAGTTAAGACTGCGGCGTACCAAGGGTACTTCTATTAGGTCTGCCAAAATTCGAGGAGCATTACGTAAGTCCTCGATAGTCTCGAACAACGGTACAATCTGAATATCTAAAGTCTCAGTCCCGAAACCGGCATATCGCGCCAGAAGATACACGCCCAGAAGATCATCTGTTGAACGTGTCATTGAGAGAATGAAAGGGCCAATCGCGTTAGGGTCGGTGCTGTGACGCGTACAGTTTTGCAGTTCAAGCAGGTTTAGTAATTCACGCGCTTCTGGCTTAAGTGGACATAGAGCCATATTTGGTAATATTGGATTTGCTAATTCGTGACGCAGGCGGTTGGACCACTCCTGTGTTCCATATTCAGGTTTTGGTTCATTAGACGTTGACCAGATATCCTCAAGTGCTCGCGTGGTGACTGATGAATTTTGGCGGATATCAAGGGTTGTTGTGCGAAATCCAAAAATTTGTGCACGGCGTAGGATTGGTCGTATGTAGAGCTTGGCAATCAAATCAGCATCTATGGAATATAGAGCTGATTCTATTGTGATTAGATCAGCCTCATATCTGCTGACATTAGCATAACCTTCATTTTTTAGCACATTTGAAATGGAAGTTAGAGCCTGACGGATTGGCTCTCCTTGATTTCTAGTACTGTTACCATTGCGTTCTATAATTGCTTTAATTCGCGTATGATGTGGTTCTGGAAATACCATAATATTTTGGCTCACACTGAGATGTGCGGCTGCTTTGTCAATGTCACTGATATGCCGAGAGACAGCTGTATCTTTGCCACGCCTTAGGGCAAGCTTTGTAATATCGCATGTTACATTTGGATTACCGTCACGATCACCACCAATCCAGCTGTGAAACTTTATGTCAGGCCTTGCATCTATTACTTTTCCAAAGTGACGGTGAGTAGCTTGGTCAAAGCTATCGTAAACTTGCGGGACTGCATCAAAAAGGCTGTCACGAAAGAACTGCAGTCCCCATTCAATCTCATCAGGTAAGGTAGGGCGGGCAAGACGTAATTCGCCCGTCATCCAGAGAAGGTCTATCTCAGATTCAAGTTTAGTTAGCAGCAATGAGCGTTCGTTTGGGGTCCAACGATCAGCCTCAAGAGTTGCCAGATTACGATAAATTCTGCGGTGTATTTCCAATACTGTGACACGTTTAGCTTCAGTAGGATGGGCTGTAATTGTTGGACCCACTGATAACTTTTCTGCAATTTTAGCGAAGGCATCTATATCCGGTGCTATCGATTCCAGTGCTTTGGCAAAACTTCCAGACACACTCGTGGCGCCGCATTCACTTTCAATCAAGCGATTACTGCGTGCGTCTGCATTCTCATTAATTATACCTAACAACTGAAACCAAATGTTTAGTGCTTGTAGGAAAGGCGTTGCATCTTGTCCGGAAGGCAATGCAATTGACACAGGCGCATCAATCCATACAGCAACTTGTGGCGCTCGGCGTTCTAATACTTTTCGCCATAGTAGTCGCAACTGAGTACGTAATTTATTTGCGTACAAGTCTTGTGCTTGAATATTATTGCTTCTGCTCAAAGCTGAACTCATCAAATCACACGATCTCGCGGATCACGTCCTTCGAAGAAGTCTTTTAGGTTGTCTAAGACTCGGAAGCCCATTGCCTCACGCGCTTCGCGTGTGGCGCTACCTAAGTGAGGAAGCATTACTAACTTATCGCAATGGTATAAATCTGGTGCAATATGCGGCTCTCCGTCAAAAACATCTAAACCGGCACCGCCAATGGTCTCAAATGTTAATGCTTGAACAAGTGCACGCTCATCAATGACTTTGCCTTGGGCTGTGTTTATTAAGAAAGCATTAGGCTTCATCAGCCCCAGCCTTTTGGCATTTATCAAGTGACGGTTTTTGCCATCGCCTGAACAGTGCAAGGACACAAAATCACACTGTGGCAGCAATTCTTCTAGATTTTCCGCCTGTATAGCGTCAAATTCAGCTAAAACTTTAGAGCATAATGGACTACAATTTTGTACAATAATTTTCATTCCAAACCCATGGTGCGCTCGGCGTGCCACCTCTCGACCAATACGACCAAAACCAACTATGCCGAGTGTTTTGCCGCTTACTTTGGTACCAATAAGGTGGGTTGGGTGCCAACCTGTCCATGCGCCTGCACGCACTTCACGTTCGCCTTCGCTAGCCCGCCGTGAAGTCATCAACATAAGTGTCATAGCGACATCAGCAGTGCATTCGGATAGGATGTCAGGTGTGTTGGTGACAGTGACACCTAAGCGCTGTACAGAGGCCTCACAGATATGGCTGTAACCAATCCCGTAGTTACCTAAAATTTTAGTTCGAGCCTTGTTGACGTCAAATACCTCAGAGCCTAGTTTATCGGTTACCGTAGGCAGTACTGCATCAAAATTTTTGATTGCTTCACGAAACTCAGACGCATTCAGCGGTTTGTCACCTAAATTAAAAACTGCATTAAAATCACGAGCTAATTGATGTTCTACAATTTCAGGCCAACGACGCGTAACAAAAATTGAAGGTTTTACCATTACGCAGCCTTTCCAAGAATTTTTGCAATGGTCTCACCGATTACAGCTGGGTTTTCAGCGACGGTTACGCCAGCAGCAGTGAGGATTTCGACTTTTTCTGATGCACTTTCACCAAAAGCCGAGATGATGGCACCAGCGTGCCCCATGGTCCGCCCTTTTGGAGCTGTCAGGCCAGCAACATAGGCTACAACTGGCTTGGTTAAATTTTCTTTTATGTAGGCGGCTGCTTCAGCTTCTTGTGGACCGCCAATTTCTCCAATCATGCATATTATTTCAGTATCTTGGTCAGCCTCAAATTGTGCCAAAATATCTTTAAAGGAAGATCCGTTAATGGGGTCTCCACCGATACCCACACTGGTTGACACACCAATGCCATAGTTTTTAAGTTGTGCGGCTGCTTCATATCCTAAAGTTCCTGAGCGCCCGATAATCCCGACATTACCTGGAAGGTAGATGTGGCTTGGCATTATCCCTAGCATGGCTTTTCCTGGGCTGATTGTACCAGCACAATTAGGGCCGGTAAGGACCATGCGGCGTTCTTTCGGGTAGCGCATCATATAACGCTTAACACGGATCATATCCTGAGCTGGGATGCCATCGGTGATACAAACACAGTAGCTGATCCCACCATCAGCGGCTTCCATAATTGAATCTGCAGCAAAAGGCGGGGGGACAAACACTAATGAAGCTTTTGCACCTGTGGCTAGAACAGCATCTTTTACTGTATCAAAAACGGGAACACCTTCAACAGTCTCTCCGGCCTTGCCAGGTACAACTCCAGCAACAACATTTGTACCATACTCTAACATATCTTTAGTGTGGAACCGAGCCATTCGGCCGGTAATTCCTTGAACTACTACTGGTGTATCGCGATCTAAGTAGATACTCATTTTTCCACCCTTACTTTGGTGCCTTGTGCGAGATCACTTTGCCACGCTCCCACCGCGCGCTCTGCAGCTTCGACAAGAGTAGTAGCGCGAATGATAGGCAGTCCAGACTTCGCAAGAATTTTTTGACCTTCTTCCACGTTTGTTCCGGCCAAGCGGACTATTACCGGTACGTCGACTTCAACCTCTTTCAACGCGGCCACTACTCCCTCTGCAACCCAATCGCAGCGGTTGATGCCCGCAAATATGTTTACTAATACCGCCTGTACATTGTTGTCAGACATCACAAGCCGAAAAGCTTTTGCTACTCTTTCAGGTGTGGCGCCGCCTCCAATATCTAAAAAGTTAGCAGGCTCGCCTCCAGCTAGTTTGATTGTATCCATTGTTGCCATGGCAAGCCCTGCACCGTTTACAATACAGCCAATATTACCATCGAGACCAACGTAGCTGAGACCTCTGTCGGCGGCGCGGCTCTCGCGAGGGTCTTCTTGTGACTTGTCGCGTAACTCTGAGATTTGAGGGTGCCGGAATAGGGCATTGTCATCGAAGGTCATTTTAGCATCAAGGGCTAAAACTCTTTGATCACCCGTAATTACCAGCGGGTTTATCTCGACCATTGTTGCATCAAGTTCAGTGAATGCGCGGTAACAGCCTTTCAAGGTACGTACCATCTGGGCGCTCAAACTAGGCGCTAGGCCCAGTTTGAAAGCAATTTCTCGGCACTGGAATTCCTGCAATCCTACTGCGGGTTCAACTGTTGAACGCACAATGCTTTCTGGACGTTCTGCAGAAATATCTTCAATCTCCATTCCACCTTCGCCGGAAGCTACAATCATTATGCGTTGACTTGATCGGTCGAGAACAAAACCGAGATAGATTTCGCGATCAATTACTACAGCGCTTTCTACATAGACCCGGTAAATACCTTTGCCTTCCGGGCTTGTCTGATGGGTAACCAATTTGCGTCCGAACATACCTTCACAAGCACTTTGGATTTCAATGTCGTTACCACACAGTTTGACGCCTCCGGCTTTGCCTCGTCCTCCAGCGTGGACCTGTGCTTTTACAATCCATTTATCACCACCAAGCTCGCGGGCACGATATGAAGCCTGTTCTGGGCTGTACGCTAGTGCGCCCGGAGGCACTTCAACTCCGAAGTTTGAAAGTAATTCTTTTGCCTGATACTCGTGAATATCCATGGCATATTCCTATTCTGCAGCAACAGCGATTGAGTAATGACGATCTAAAACTGCGTCGATATTTCTCTGGTCAACTTCACCACCCATGTCGCGAATTGCTTGAGCGAAACGATTGATGATATCGCTTATTGCAGCTGGGGTCAGTAAATTTAAAATCCCGATCCGAACTTGAACTGGTGTAGATAATGTCGGCCAGATACCAAAACCAACTGACCGGCAGTTCTGGACCATCTCCATCTCACGTCCGGCCAAATCTTTTGGAAGGTTCAAAACAACGAGACTCGTCATGTTAGATGTTACATGGCAACCCATTGCTTGGACAGCTTCTCGCAAAACTGCTTCATGCCTTGAGTATTCCTTAGCACGTTTTGCAACAGTTTGTTCGAGCGTAATGCGTAACGATTCGTGAAAAGCTGCCACTGCGTAAGCTGAATGCGTGCGGTGATAAGTGCCCTTTTCAATATCATTTCCTTCAACAATACCCCAGTGCCGTGCTTCGAGGATTGGATGATGCACAAAACTTCGTGTGCCACATTTTTTTAACACTTCAATGTAGGAATCTGTGAAACTGACTGGCGCGTAGGTGAGTGGAAGACAGCATATACCTTTCTGTGGGCACGACGCCCAAGCGACAACTCCGGGGAAGTCATCTATGCGGAAATTCTCAACCCCAAGTGATGAAACGGCGTCTGCTAAACCCATTGCTCCGTGGCGCTCACAAGCGTCAGAAAACCCTTGAATGTCATTAATGCGTCCGGACCCAGTTTCCCAATGTGCCATAAAAGCCCACTTGGGTTTGTGTTTTGCCAGTGCAGCTTCGACAACATCACCACTAACTGACTCACCGTGCGGAACTTCTATAACGGTCACGCTGGCTGCAGTCGGATTTAAGCTATTTAGCGCCAACTCGTCCAAGGTTGCGCATTTCATACGAATGGTGAGTGCATCAATACCAGAAAAGGTGCCGTTTGAGAAAGCAACTACTTTGTCGTTAGGTTGGACGGCAGCAAACATCATGTCAAGGCCACTCCAACCAGTGCCGGCAACACCAAAAGTGTGAATATTTTTCGTACCCCAGACCTCGCGCAACATCTTTTTTGCCTCGGTCATTCCACGGAGTACGTCAGGTTGCATGTGATCAGCGACACCTGCGTTTGAAAACGCAGCTAGCACTCTCGGGTCCGTGTTACCAGGACCTGGTCCGGCCGCTATGGTGTGGGGAATTTCGAGTTTTGAAAATATTTCAGTCGACATAAACTAATCCTCTACGTGATCACAGAAATTGTGTTATCTGAGATACCGCAGTTGAGAAGTCTTACAACATCCGTTACTCCTGCTTTCGGGTAGCTAAATTGGTAGTAAAAAAACCACCCATAAGGGTAGAAAAAGGAAAATACCATAAAACTTTAACTACCTAAAAGTATGTAAAAGTGAAATTTACCGTTTATTTACAAATGGTTGGGAAATTTTAAAATGATTGATATTATTCTTGCTGATGGTAATCCGCTCGTTTTGTCAGCAATGTCTGAGATCTTTGAGCGTGATCCAAGGTTTTCTTTGGTTGCTACTTCGGCAACTGCGGAAGGGTTTCTTGGAACTGTAATGCGCGTTCCAGTTCAAATTGGTGTGATTGATTGGAATTTACCGGCCCTTGGGGGCGCAAAGTTGATTGAAGTTTTGCGTGAGCAAGACAACGCACCACGCCTTGTAGTCTATGGTCACGATGCTAGAGATCTTCCACGCCTTGCAATGACTGCTGGCGCTGCGGGATTTGCATCTCGTGCTGGTGATGTAGACAGTTTACTCACATGTTGTGCTGAAGTTGCGGCAGGTAAAATGGTTTTTCCATTTGTTGATGTACGGGAGTTGCAAAGCAATCCAATTCACAGCCTTTCTGGTAAAGAACGTGTAATGCTGGAAGCTCTGTCAAAGGGGTTGACAAATCGAGAGCTTGCAAAGGAATTGGGAATTACAATAAATACAGTCAAATTTCACTTGTCTAACCTTTACGATAAACTGTCGGTTCGAAACCGGGCTCAAGCTATTGCGTTCTATTACTCCAGTCGCATTGCGAGTGAGCCAGAGCCCTAACAATCTTATTTCATTTTTCTCCAATTATGCGCAATTAAATTTCTTGACTTTATGAATTTTTGTTCGTTTCTCTGAGCGCCATGCCATAAGACCAAACAAATAAGGAGCGGTCAAAAATGAGTTTTCACCCTATTGAGCAAGCTACGGCACGACTTAATCGCAGCGAACTTGCGGTTCCCGGAAGTCAACCGCAAATGTTTGAAAAAGCAGCAAAATCTGCGGCAGATGTAATTTTTTTAGATATGGAGGATGCTGTTGCACCTGACGAGAAACAGGGTGCACGTAAAAACATCATTAAGGCCTTAAACGAACTTGACTGGGGTAATAAAACAATGTCGATTCGTATTAATGGTCTAGATACGCATTACATGTATCGGGATGTAGTCGACGTTGTTGAGCAGGCTGGTGAGCGCTTAGATTTGATTATGATACCTAAAGTGGGAACTGCTGCGGATGTCTATGCTATCGATATGCTTGTGACCCAAATTGAGGATGCAAAAGGTCTTAAAAAACGTATCGGCTTTGAGCATATTATTGAAACCGCTCTGGGTATGCAAAACGTCAATGAAATCGCGGCCTCATCCAAGCGAAATGAAAGTCTTCATTTTGGTGTTGCTGACTATGCAGCCAGCATGCGCGCGCGCACTACTGTTATAGGCGGTGTAAATGAACATTATTCTGTCCTTACTGATCCTGGAGAAGACGGATCTAGGCAAGTACATTGGGGTGACATGTGGCATTCGGCGATTGCGAATATGGTAGTTGCTGCACGGGCCAATGGGTTACGTCCAGTGGATGGCCCTTTCGGTAATTTTTCAGATCCAGATGGATATCGCGCCGCAGCTTTTCGTGCCGCTGTTTTAGGATGTGAGGGGAAATGGGCTATCCACCCCAGCCAAATCGAACTAGCCAATGAAGTAATGAGCCCATCTGATGCCGAAATCACAAAAGCTCACCGTATTTTGGGCGCTATGGCGGAGGCTGAAGCTGGAGGTAAAGGAGCTGTATCTCTGGATGGTCGGTTGATCGACTATGCCTCAATTCGCCAGGCAGAAGTATTGGTCGAAAAGGCCAAACAAATTGCAGGTTGAAAATTTACGAACTTATCAATGGTGTGTGTGTACGTTTTGTTCATGTAGCGTGCGCGCACCCGCCCATATTTAGCACAGTTTAATTTAGAGGTTTTGCACCAGTTCCCATTCTGCATTCGCGAAGTCCGCACAGATAAAGGTCAGGAGTTCCAGGCCAACTTCCATTGGCATGTTGAAGATCTCGGGATCAAGCACGCCTAAATCAAACGAGGTACCCCTCAACTCAATGGCAAAGTCGAAAGATCCCACCGTTTCGATCAGCAGGAGTTCTATCAGCTCCTCAGTTACAAAGGCGACGTCGATCTTGAAGCCAAACTCGACGAATGGGAATGCTTCTACAACTTTGCTAGAAGGCACGGCACGCGCAATGGCCAGACCCCTTACGAAGAGCTCTCAGAGACAAGCTAAAGTAGCAACGAAAGTGTCCCGTGGGTGCTTCTAGGCTACAATAAAACTTGGTGCTGACTTTGAAAGAAAGATACCTGTGGCTGATATACCTGTGGCACAGATGCAAAGAGACAGAACATTGATGGCTCTATTGCGCCATAAGGCAAAAGAATCATATAATAGCCAGACCAATTTCTAAAATTTTTATTTGGTCTGACTTTTGAAATGATTGCCTAAATCGCTACTAAAATTCTTGAATTCTTTAGTGTGCCTAGTTTGTGTCCAGCATCTACAAGTGACAAAAACTGCTCATCTGTAATCATTCGATCAGCTGTCTCACCCCAGTGATCCATTGAATTAAATCGGTACACTAGTCTAACCATTTCATGATCACCCTTAACCAAGGGAACTCCAATGCCAACCTCTACATCAACCGTTGCCATTAGTTCCTCAACAGTTGGAGCAAGTTTGAGAATTCCTGGTATTGCCGATCTAGTAGCATAATAATCTCGGTGCATTACAACAGGTTTTATACCTTTGGGCGCTCCATAGATCATTCGGCCAATCCAAGGCCCTTCGATTTCCCCAGCAGGATCAGAAGATCTATTTTCTATGATTGCTTGGTAGGCAGGATCGGCGCCATACGCTTGAAAGGAATTAACTGCGGCCGTTAAAGTCGAGTACCAATTCTGCAAATCAAAGCGACCTGCGCCGTCTCCTGCTACCACCGAATATAATCCTGATTTAGAGCCATGCCTTTCCATGATAGAAGAAATTTCTTTCATTCTGTCTTTAACGACACTTTCTCTGCCTGCGTGGGGAGTTACTTCTCTAATACTTACAAATGACATTTCGACCTCCTGAGCTTAAAGTTTGTACGTAAGGAGTAAGTAAAGTTTATTGTTTTTAACAGGTAAAAAATCTAGCTAGACGTCACGTCATTAATCGTACAGCACGGTTCCTCTATTACTGTTTTATCTGACAGAAGCGATGGGGCCTTTGGCGCGGCCATGGATGAATTGGTCGACATATGGATCACTAGCTGTATCCATGTCGGAGACTGGTCCTGCCCAGCGTATTTTACCACCGTGTAGCATGGCTACATGATCAGCAATTGTACGAACTGAAGTCATGTCATGTGTAATTGTTATAGTTGTAGCGCCCATTTCAGTAACAATTTCCCTGATTAAGTCGTTAATTATTCCAGCCATAATTGGGTCTAACCCTGTAGTGGGTTCATCAAAAAAGATAATTTCGGGGTCAGCTGCTATTGCCCGTGCGAGGCCAACGCGTTTTTGCATGCCACCAGATAATTCTGCTGGAAATCTGTCCGCTACATCGGGTGTTAAACCTACACGACGGAGCTTTTCGATTGCTATCGCACGTGCTTCGCCTTTTGGTTTTGCAAGGCTACCACGTAAAAGGCGGAAAGCAACGTTTTGCCAAACAGGAAGCGAATCAAATAGAGCACCTCCTTGAAATAGCATACCAAATCGTGCTAGAAAAATGTCTCTGTTAGTTTTAGTTACATCAATTCCGTCAACTGTAATTGTTCCTTGCTCAGGGATTACAAGGCCTAGGATTGTCTTAATACATATCGATTTCCCTGTTCCAGAGCCACCAATAATGACAGTAGATGTTCCTTCTTTTACTTCGAGATTGACCCCGCGTAAAACATGGTTATTGCCGAACGATTTATGAACATTATCTAATTTTATCAAATTAGAAATCCAGTTCTGGTTTGGGTCTCTTGTCTGTTATGAGGTGTATGCTTCATAAAGAAAAAAATACTCCTGTAAGCACAAAGTTGGCTGCTAAGATCAAAACGGCGGCCGCCTCGACAGAGCCTTTCGTTGCTCGGCCTACGCCTTGCGCACCACGCCCAGAGTTCATACCGAAGTAGCATCCCATTAGAGCAGCGATGAAGCCGAAAAAAGCGCCTTTGGTGAGACTAGAAACAACATCTCGAAGTTGGAGGAAGTCTATGGTGTTTTGAACATAAGCAGCTTTGTTAAATCCAAGGGTGCCTGTAGCCACAGCATAGCCACCAAAAATTCCAATTATATCGCCTATTCCAACGAGCAGCGGTACCGTTACAGTGGCCGCCAAAACTCGCGGTACGGTAAGGTATTTCATTGGGTGGGTAGAGAGTGTAACCAAAGCGTCAATTTGTTCTGTAACTTTCATAGTTGCGATTTCTGCGGCGATGGATGACGTAACACGAGCAGCAATCATTAGACCTACTAAAACGGGCCCTAATTCCCGCACCATACCAATGGCCACAATTTGAGGCACTACAGCTTCTGCGTTAAAACGCGCGCCACCAGAATAGATTTGTAATGCCAGAGCGCCACCAGTAAATATTGCTGTCAATCCCACTACGGGTAAAGACAGCCAACCTATATTGAGTAAAGCAAACCCCATTTCTCTAGGGTAAAACGGTGTACGGAGCAAATGTGTAAGCGTTGTCCACGCAAATAGGCTAACGCGTCCTATGGCTGCCAAAATTATCAGTGTTGTCCGTCCGATCGCAGCTAGAAACTTCATTCTATTATTGACCTGTAATACCGTTGCCCCAAAGATGTTAAAATTTCATAACCAATAGTTCCAGCTGCAGAAGCAACGGTTTCAACAGTTTGGCGCTTGCCTAAAAGCTGCAAGCTGTCCGGAGTTTCGCTCAGATTTGTTATATCAGCAGTAATTAGATCCATGGAAATACGACCTACAATCGGACAGGCAGTGTCACCTGCGTAAAGCGATGTATTAGGTCCCATAGCGCGAATTATCCCGTCTGCATAGCCTCCTGATACAGTTGCGATTTTGCTATCACAAGTTGCAAACCAACTGTTACCATAACCTACTGTTTCACCTGATAACACGTTGCGTACCTGAATTATTGGTAAATCGAGGCTGACAACTGGTAGTGTATCAGCAAAAGGCATTCCACCATAGAGGCCGATTCCTGGCCGCGTCATTTCAAAATGATAAGCCTTACCTAATAAAATGCCGCCAGTAGCTGCAAGTGATCGCGGAATATCTAAACCGTTGGTCATCATTTGGAACGTTTCGAGTTGAGAAATATTCATAGGATGATCAGCTATATCTGCACAGGCTAAATGCGAGATAATAAGTGCAGGTCTTTGCCCAATGGCTATATCGCGGACTGCAAACCATTCATTTGGTTCCATGCCTAATCGATTCATGCCTGTGTCGAGCTGTATACCAAATAAATGACCGGGTAGGGTTTCCAAATGGCGCAGCAACTGGTTAGTGGAATTTAACATCGGAGTGAGCGCTCCATTACGAATTGCACCAGTATCCCCTTCCATATGGCCGGAAAAGACATATATGTTTGGTCCACCACCTAAAGCGTCGCGAAGGGTCTTTCCTTCTAGCGCAGTAGCAACAAAAAAACTTTGTACACCTTCTCGTAAAAGAGCTCGCCCTACTATGTCGGCGCCAAGTCCATAGCCGTCGGCCTTAACCACTGCCCCTGTTTGAGTGGAGCTCAATGCATTTAGCGCTCGCCAGTTTTGAACGAGTGATTCAAGATTTATGGTTAGTTTTGCAGACGACATTCTTCATTTTGACAGGATCGAGCTTATTGTTGAAGAGTGAAAACGTTTGTTAATATGTTGTTTGGACTCATTTATATTAAAACTTGTCTTTTTATTCTTGAACTTTATTTATTTTGATTTGAAATCAAAGCATAATTGCAGCGGATAGAAAGGCAGCGACTGTTTCAGTCATTTGATTAAGACACGATACCATAACATGCGTGTTGGAGTTCAAGTCCTTCCTATGCTACCATTTATCTTACTTAGGAATACTACTTTAATAGTATAGCAATATTTTTCATCATAGTGTTCTTAATTTATTTGCATTAATACTCTTGACTATCACCTGCGCTTTGTTGCCAAGGCTGTACAAGATTACCAAATCTAGTGAAGCGCCCCTCAAAACTCAGGTCGACCGTACCAATTGGACCGTGGCGCTGTTTGCCAATAATTACTTCGGCACGTTGATGAAGTCGCTCCATTTCTTCTTGCCATTTAACCATTGCGTCGAGATTATTGTCGCTGGGTTTTTCGCGTTCTTTGTAATACTCTTCCCGATAGACAAACATGACAACGTCTGCATCTTGCTCGATAGATCCAGACTCCCTTAAATCACTTAACTGAGGGCGCTTATCCTCGCGATTTTCTACCTGGCGTGATAGCTGGGAAAGAGCAATAACAGGTATGTTTAGCTCTTTGGCTATAGCTTTGAGGCCCATAGAAATTTCACCGATCTCCTGAACTCGGTTTTCAGCGATTCCGCGCACTAGTTGTAAATAGTCAACTATCAATACATCTAAACCATGTGTACGTTTAAGGCGTCTTGCGCGTGCAGCAAGTTGGGCGATTGGGATAGCAGCTGTGTCATCTATATAAAGTGGGCAAGCCTCTAGTGCCTTGGCGGCGTCTACAAAACGGCGAAACTCAGTTTCAGTCATATCGCCCCGACGTATTTGTTCGCTTGGCACTTCGGAAGCTTCAGATAAAATACGAGCCGCCAGTTGCTCTGCGCTCATTTCCAACGAATAAAAGCCTACAACACCTCCTTCAATGGCTCCTTCAGATCCATCTGGTCGTATTCCTTTCTTGAATGCTTTAGCTATATTAAAAGCAATGTTTGTTGCCAATGAGGTTTTGCCCATAGAAGGGCGGCCAGCAAGGATCAAAAGGTCAGAGGGATGCAGTCCACCAAGCTTTTTATCCATGTCAATAAGACCGGTTGATATACCAGCCAATCCACTATCGCGTTGATACGCTGCGTTAGCAATATTTACAGCATCCGTAACGGCTTTAAGAAAGCTCTGAAAACCACCCTCGGATGTTCCTTGCTCAGCCAGTTGGTAGAGCGCCTGCTCGGCTTCAACAATCTGCTCCGTGGGCTCGGAAGCCACATCTACTTTAGCTGCCTTGGCGCTAATATCACGGCCCAGTAAGATCAAATCACGGCGCACTGCAAGATCGTAAATCATTTGTGCGTAGTCACGTGCCGCAAAAGCGCTGATGGCAGCACCTGCGAGACGCGCAAGATAAGCTGGCCCACCCAATTCTTTCAAACCCTCATCGTCCTCCATGAAGGCTTTTAGTGTCACTGGGCTCGCCAGATTGTTTTTGGCGATGCGAGACGCTGAAATTTCAAAAATTCGAGAGTGCACAGGATCGTAGAAATGCTTCGGTCCTATGACTGAAGTTATACGGTCGTAAATGTCATTGTTTGTAAGGATAGCGCCTAAAAGTTGTTGTTCAGCTTCGATCGAGTGTGGCATTGTCTCAGCGTCTTGCACAGTAACGCCTGTGGGACTGAATGCTGCGATCTCGTTCATCGGCAAGGTTCCTATGTTTGTGGTTTCCTACGCGTTTGATGCCATAATTAATTGCATGTTGAAAACCCGTGAACATCTTGGTGGATGATCATGGGGATAACTTATTTATTTCATACTCTGCATCTACATATGGCGTCAATTACTTACACCACAACAAAGTATGGAGACACCAATATCCAAGAATCACGGTTATTCACAGGGTAGAAAATATTTTCCTTGATAAAATAATTTTTGCCAATAAAATTATTCACTAGAGTTTAGAATGCTTGGCCTGCCAAGTTCGGGGTTTCTTTAAAAAGGCTTTGACGCTTTCCAATGTTGGCTCATCAAAAGCATTGCTTTCGCCTGCCTCGGCCAAAACATCCCACCAAGTAGTTAAATGATGTAATTTAACTCCATTATCCCTCAATATTTTTTCTGTTTCAGGGAAAATGCCATAATTAAAAATAACTGCGGTGTGAGCGCATATTGCGCCGGTCGCCCTAATAGCTTCAACAAAGCTAATTTTGGAACCACCATCAGTTGTTAAATCCTCGACTAGTAAAACTCTTTGATCTTTGGTCATTTCACCCTCTATTCGGGCATTCCGTCCATAACCTTTAGGTTTCTTGCGTACATAGGTCATAGGTAATGCCATACGTTCAGCAACAAGAGCAGCAAAAGGTATGCCTGCAGTTTCACCTCCTGCAATGTTATCAAACGCTTCGTAACCCACATTGCGCATAACTGTAATAGTCAGGAAGTCCATTAGTGTGGATCGAATGCGGGGATGAGAAATTAGCTTGCGACAATCAATGTAGGTTGGGCTTTGTAGGCCAGAGGCTAATTTAAAAGGTTCTGCAGAATTAAATTGAATAGCTTTAATTTCCAGCAGCATACGAGCGGTTAGTCGTGCAATTTCTTTGGGTGTAGGATAGCTGGTTGGGATCATGGTGAAATTTTCCGAAATGAGATCAACTTAGGGGCAAAGCAGGCTAAAAAGTAATTATCTTTTTGAGGTAAATTTCTGGATCAGATTACAGACCAATGCAAATCATACCCAGGGTCAAAAACTGTGATTGGCCCATCATCAGTGTTCACATGAGATGGGAATTGCATAGGTTTTTTGGTAAGTGTCATTTTTTCTTTATTGACTGGTAGGCCGTAGAACTTAGGACCGTTTAAGGATGTAAAGTGCTCAAGTTTGTCCAAGGCATTATCATCTTCAAAAATTTGTGCAAGAATGGGCATGGTATTTGGTGCTGTAAAACAACCAGCACATCCGCATGGAAGAAGTTTGTTCGCGTCAGTATGAGGCGCGCTATCGGTACCAAGAAAAAATCTTGGCTCACCGGAGGTTGCGGCCGTACGAAGCGCAAGCCTGTGTTCTTCGCGTTTGGCAACTGGTAAGCAATAAAAATGTGGTTTAATACCTCCGGCTAGAATATGATTCCTATTTATAACAAGGTGATGCGTAGTTATCGTTGCTGCTAACGTTTCATCCTGCGCACGTGCGTAATCTACAGCGTCTTTAGTTGTAATATGTTCCATTATGACCCGTAGGCCTTTTGTTTTTTGCCTAATGGGATCAAGCACTCGCTCTATGAAAACTGCTTCACGGTCAAAAATGTCTACGTCATTTTGCGTAACCTCGCCGTGAACGCAAAGTGGTAAACCAATTTCAGCCATCCTTTCTAATGTTGGGCGAATAGTATCAAATTTAGAAACACCAGAGTTTGAGTTTGTTGTCGCGCCCGCCGGATACAATTTGACTGCTTTAACTAATCCAGAGTTGTGCGCGGCAGTCACGTCATCAGGGTCAGTTTTTTCAGTTAAATATAATGTCATTAAAGGCGTAAATTTCATACCATCTGGCAGCGCAGCCATAATCCGGTCTCGATATTCTGTCGCTTGGGCAAGGGTTACAACTGGTGGCTCGAGATTTGGCATAATTATAGCGCGGGCAAAATGTTGTGCTGAGTATGGTAGAACGGCGCGCATCATGGCGCCATCACGAAGATGTAAATGCCAGTCATCGGGGCGGGTTATCGTTAATGCTGTCATGGTTATTCGTTAGCATGGAGGCTTAGGCAGTTGCCAGTCCTTGAAAGAATTTTGGTTATTAGGCCTGTAATAAAAGTCAACAACGATGCGCTGCTAAAGCAATAAGTCAGAATTAATATCGAGCAGCACAGTTTTAATTGCGTAGATAAAAATATAGCATTTTATTATTAGATTTAGCATAGTTTTAAAATTACTTTGAATTTTTTCAAATAAATATGATTTGTTAGATTCGAGCCTGCCCACTCTTGGTCCATTATAGTTATATTAAACTTTATTTTAAATCTTTTCTATCTGATGTAGATTAATAATGGGGAAAGAAGGCCTCTTGACCTCAGGATGAGACGATGCAGTTTAGTTGAAAATCAAGGATTTTATAATGAAAGCTCTATCTACAATCGATGCCGTACAAGAACTGTTGGCATCGCAAGATTATATCTGCGATCGAGCTCTTGGGACTGTAGTGTTTTTGAGCTTGCGGTTGGGTCGCCCCCTGTTTCTCGAAGGTGAGGCAGGGGTAGGTAAAACGGAGATTGCAAAGGCCTTAGCATCTTCTTTGGGACGTCGGTTAATACGTCTACAATGCTACGAGGGTCTTGACGCGTCGACCGCTGTATATGAGTGGAATTTTGCAGCCCAAATGATAGCTATCCGAACAGCGGAGGTTGCTGGCAACACTGAGCGTGGTGCTTTACAGTCAGAATTATTCTCGGATGACTACTTGATAGAAAGACCGTTACTTCAGGCGATGCGTTCGGATAAAGATGGTGCTCCTATCCTTTTAATTGATGAATTGGATCGCACCGATGAACCGTTTGAAGCGTTTTTACTTGAGGCGTTAAGTGAATTCCAAGTTACTATACCGGAGCTGGGAACTGTGAAAGCACCTGAGCCACCGATTGTTATTGTCACTTCGAACAGAACTCGTGAAGTACATGATGCATTGAAAAGAAGATGTCTATATCATTGGGTAGACTATCCAAGTTTTGATCGTGAAATGGAAGTTCTTCGTGCGCGCGCCCCAGAAGCTTCCGAAACGTTGAGCAGGGAAGTCGTGGCCTTCGTTCAACGACTTCGGACAGAAGATTTATTTAAGAAACCAGGCGTGGCGGAAACGATCGACTGGGCTAAATGCTTATTAGCACTCGACGTGATTACCTTGAGTCCCGAAGTGATTGCGGACACTCTAGGAGCGATCCTTAAGTATCAAGACGATATCCAGAGGCTTCAAGGTTCAGAGGCAAAACGAATTTTAGATGAAGCCAAGGCTTCGCTTGAACCAGCGTAATTTTGTTATGAGCTTTAAATTATACCATGGAGGTTTGGGAGGCTTTCTCCATTTTTGATAAATGCCTGAGTTTGTACCTATTGAATTACCTGAAAACCCGAAGTTGGCGAGTAATATAGCGCATTTTACCCGTGCCTTACGGCGTGCTGGATTGCCAATCGGGTCAGGACGCTTGATTGATGCAATTAGGGCCGTCGAAGCTGCAGGATTTACCAGTAAAAATGATTTTTTTTGGACATTGCATGCATGTTTCGTCTCCCGACCTGAGCAACGCGCTGTTTTTTCTCAGGTTTTTAGGCTCTATTGGCGCGATCCGCGGTATTTAGAGCATATGATGGCGGCGATGCTGCCGGCAGTACGCGGTGTACAAGAGGACCGTGTCTCACATGCTGCTGAGAAACGTGCGGCTGAAGCACTACTTGATGGTGCAGAAGCACTGGACGCGCCTCAGGAAGAGGAGGAGGGAGGTACAAAAATTGAAGTTGATGCGTCTCTCACTATGTCAGCAGAGGAAAAACTTAAATCGTTAGATTTTGAGCAGATGAGTACTGCTGAAATGGTACAAGCCAAAATAATGTTGGCAAGGATGACTTTGCCAATAGATCCCTTGGCTTCACGTCGTACAAAGATGTCAACTTTGGGACGAATTGACCCTGCCCGTACATTGCGTGCCTCCATGCGAAGTGGAGGTGATTTGCGTGAGTTAAAATATAAAAACCCCAAAATTAGATACCCCAACCTTGTTGTGCTTTGCGATATCTCTGGGTCGATGAGCCAGTATTCGCGCGCTGTTTTACATTTTGTGCACGCGGTTTCAAATGCGAAGGGTGCTGGATGGGCAAAAGTTTTTGCATTTACTTTTGGAACCCGATTAACAAACATTTCTCGTCACCTGAGACATCGTGATGTGGATTCAGCCCTAAAAGCTGCGGGGGCAGAGGCCCAAGACTGGGAAGGAGGAACACGAATTGGTGAGTGCTTGGAGAATTTTAATAAGAAATGGTCCCGCCGGGTTTTGGGGCCAGGAGCCTTTGTTTTGTTGATAACGGATGGTTTAGACCGAGATGATCCAAATGCTCTTAGCAAGCAGATGGAACGTTTGCATTTATCGGCCCGTCGTCTTGTTTGGGTTAATCCGCTTTTGCGTTGGGATGAATTTGCGCCAAAGGCGCGAGGGATTGCTGCGATGCTGCCTCACGTAGATAGCTTTCGCGCAGGTCATTCTATTGCATCGCTGCAAGAGTTAGCTAATGTAATATCTCGGCGAGACGATGTAGGCGAACGTGATCGTTTACTGCGCATGAGGGGTCAATGAGGCTTAACCACTTGAAATGGTTTATTAACAGTGAGTATTTGTAAGGGCTGGAGCATCTAGAGTTAAGTAAGCGCAATTCATAAAACTTATAATCGAGCGTTAAATAATGCTTGCTGAATTTATTACTATTTTCTCTTCTTGGGTTAGTGGCAGAGCTAACGGTTGGTTAGGCTGGAATAGGAAGTACTTTATTGATACTGCCAACGTTGGTTCTTTTATTCCCGCATTATACACCTTCATATCTCTCAATAAAAATGGCAGTAGTAACCACGCTAGCCTTCGCGCGAAGAAAACTAAACGTATTTTCAAAACAGAATGACACCTGTCCTGATAGCAGAAGGCGAACGCTTTTAAACCGAGTGTTTGGCGTAATATTTAAGGATTTGGAATGGCTGCGAAGACTATGCTTGAACGAAATAACTTTTGGTAGGATTATGCCTACCGTGTGTGAAATAAATCCAGTTGGGTGGGCTTGTAAAAAGAAATAAATACACATTGTTTTATACTTGCGCATAGAAATGGTATCTGTGCGTTAAGGAGCGGTTTTCCTCAGTCTTACCGAGTCCAAAAATCATTATTGCATATGCCAACGCAGCCAAACTCAACACGCTCCGTCTGTAGGTGCTAAGATGTTGCTTTTCTTTTGGCTTTTGTAGTGTCAATATGTCCTAAAACCATGCTAGATCGGCGTTCTATGGCCTGTTTTCGCAAACTCAATTAAACAGATTAAAACCAAGAGCTTTGATTTTGCGTAATGGCAGACTTCACCATCACCGAACTTGACATACAAGTGCTTTACCTCTTGGCAAAGCTACCCTACCCAAACAGTATCATGAGGAAATTTTAGATGAAAAAATTATTATCGTTGTTGACTGTTGCAATCATTACTCTTGGCAACAACGACGCATTGGCTCAGTCCCGAAACGAGGCCAATGTAGCTACACTCTATCGCACCAGTGCTGCAGTAGATAATGCACGAATTCATATGGCTACATTTGACACAAATGTGAAAAAAAATAACGGATCTGTCTTCGACTACAACTGGGAAAACTGTCAGATTGGAGCGGAGTTGTTTCAAGGGCAATCTGGATTGAAAGTGGAATACTGGTGCGAAAAAGGGTTCTATCGAGAGTAGTTTATTCGTGTGCTGGCGGTGATAATGCTCAGCGCAATGAGCAGTAAGAAAAGAGCAAAGACCACTAAGCTAAATCTCAATGGGCACAAGGTGGGACGCAATTAAAGTTGGGAAACCATCCCACTCTTAGTGTATTTTTACTGTTTTCGCTAATTAAAATAACAGGGTTGCATAGGTAGATTGGTTCAGCGGCATAGAAATATGTGGGCTAATGTGCGCACCCTCTTTGAAACGGCTTATCATACTCGACTGTGAATATGTTTGAAACGTATGTCTGCAACCAACCGCATCACAGTTTAAGCGCTTTCTTTATGCATTTAACATCTCTAAGCTGTTGATTGAATTCGAAGTTAAGTTCTCTCACAAAAAGTCGAATAACAAAAAACCTACGTTTGAAGCCTTTGTTGCAGACAGAGTGATCAGCAAAAATGATTTTGGCATACTTAAGGTTCAGGTTCCAATACAATTGAGATTCTAGGCTTTCTACAGACATGAAAAGTACACCAACCCAAAACCTTGTTCTTGGCTCTAGCTTGCTAACTGGTGAACTTTTTCTAACCATAGTTATAGCAAGCATCGTTAAGCTAATAGAACCGCAAATACCCGTGTTCCAAATATTATTATGCCGTTATCTGTTTTGTCTGCCATTATTAGTTATTTATGGTCGCTTGTCGCTCGGTCCACAATTCCTGAAGGTTACTAATGCTCGCATCCTTTTTCTTAGAACCTTTTGCGGATTTTTGGGGTTATTATTTTGGTACCTAGCCATAGCAATAATTGATATAAGTTTAGCTACGGTTTTACTGAATACGATGCCTTTATTTATAACATTATTATCTGCCCTAATGGGACATGATAGCATAGGAAAGAATCGCATATTAGCGGTCATGTTTGGCTTTGGTGGCGTTCTATTAATTCTTCTGCCGATAAAGGCAGACTTTAATTTAATAGGAGTATCTTATGCTTTGTTAGGTGCATTTTTTGCGGGGCTCATGTTCGTATTTATACGTGTGCTTGGGAAAAGCGATGCATCTATTTCAACCGCTATTTGGTATAATGCTTTCGGTGCATTGGCGTCCGGTATTATATGTACGATTTTTACTAGTTTTCAATTTTTAGACTACACAAAAACGGATGGTTTGCATCCCTTGGTTCTACTTATCACAATAGGTATTATAGCAAGTTTTCAACAATTTTTTCTGGCTGAAAGCCATCGTTACGCAGGTGCATCTACCCTTGCTCCTCTTCACTATTTATCTATTCCGATTAGCGTTATTTTTGGGATAATTTTATTTGGAGATGTTATTACTGTGAAGTTCATAATTGGATCTTTAGTGATTGTGACAACAAGCGGCTACATTTTTTTAAGAGAACGTTGCCAAGGTAGTTAACCAAGGTATAAATTCTATGGCTAATTGAAGTGCGAACCCGTGTGTTCGCTCATGGATAATCGTGCCTGATTAGGGCCGACTTCTCGGCCCTAGTTTAAAGGTGAACTCTCCGTCTGCATCGATTGAAATGCGAAAACATTTCGCTAGTTTATTTCGGCAATAGCAAGCCCTAGATATAACACTTTTTAATAAATAATCTCACATACTGCCCAGCTATTTTTATTGATGCAGTTAAGCAAATATTGAACAAAACGCATTGCGATAAGTGTTGCTTAACTCAGAAAGTGTCGCAGATGATTTGCCGAGCCAAACCATATTACCTGTAAATTTACCAACCGTTTGAATGCACACATCTGCCTGACCAGCGGCCAACATTAATCCTTCAGCTTTATCAAAATTACAGGCTACTAAATAACGAGCCTGATCTTCTCCAAAAAGAAATGGAGTTTCGTCACTGTCCAGTATAAACCCTACCCCAGCAGCCTCTGCCAGTTCAAAAGCTGCTATAGCAAGTCCGCCATCGCTGATATCCGTACATGCAGTGATAAGATGGCGGTTATTAGAAATAAACTGCCCGTGTTTAGCTTCGACTTCTAAATTAACTTTTGGGGCCTCGCCCTCAGCACGGTCAAAGACTTCTTTTAGTAAGGCAGATTGACCTAAGTGTCCTTGTGTTTCGCCGATTAGAAGCGCCACATGACCATCCCGCACTTCGCAACCAATAATATCGTCGCAGTGCTTTATCAAACCGACGGCTCCAATTGTTGGAGTTGGTAAAATACCCGTACCATCGGTTTCATTGTAGAGCGAAACGTTTCCTGAAACTATGGGCATGTCTAGGACCGTAACGGCTTCGCTGATGCCTTGGATGGCTCCAACGAACTGCCCCATGATTTCTGGTTTTTCTGGGTTGCCAAAATTCATATTGTCTGTCGTGGCCAACGGAGTTGCACCAACTGCACAAAGATTGCGGTATGCCTCAGCGACTGCTTGTTTGCCGCCTTCGATAGGGTTTGCTTTAACGTAGCGCGGTGTCACATCTGAAGTAAACGCAAGTGCTTTGTCTGTGCCATGTACCCGAACAATTCCGCTGCCGATGCCAGGAGTTCGAGCACTATCGGCCATAACCATGGTATCATATTGTTCGTAAACCCATTGTTTAGAAGCATAATTTGGATTGGAAACCAGCGTGCGTAAAGCATCAATTGGATCTACGTTAGGTATCGCACCTAATGGCTCGGGTGCTGGAGTTGGTGTCCAGGCTCGATCATATTCTGGAGCTTCTGAAGAAAGTTTTGATAAAGGTAAGTCAGCTTTAATTTCGCCATCATGAATAACAATAAAACGATCATCAGCAATTGTTTCCCCGACAATTGCAAAATCGAGGTCCCATTTGTCAAAGACAGCTTTAGCATCCGCTTCCAATTCAGGGCGAAGTACCATCAGCATACGTTCTTGGGACTCAGATAACATCATTTCATATGCTGTCATTTGTTGCTCGCGCACCGGAACTTGATTTAGATTTAGTTTGACACCCAAGCCACCCTTGTCACCCATCTCAACGGCTGAACAAGTCAAACCTGCGGCACCCATATCTTGTATTGAGATTACAGCCCCAGTTTCCATTAACTCCAGGGTAGCTTCCATCAAACGTTTTTCAGTAAAGGGATCGCCCACCTGAACAGTGGGACGCTTTTCCTCAATTTTATCGTCAAATTCGGCTGATGCCATAGTAGCGCCGCCCACTCCGTCACGGCCAGTTTTGGCGCCTAGATAGACGACAGGCATACCTATTCCTGAAGCAGCCGAATAGAAGATTTTATCTGTCTCTGCGAGACCTGCAGCAAAAGCATTTACCAAGCAGTTCCCGTTATAAGCACTATCAAAACGAATTTCACCACCGACTGTTGGCACTCCAAAAGCGTTTCCATAGCCACCCACACCTTCAACAATGCCGTGAACCAATTGACGCGTTTTGGGATGAAGTGGGTCACCAAAGGATAATGCATTCATTGCTGCAATCGGTCGTGCGCCCATTGTAAATACGTCACGTAGAATACCGCCAACACCAGTTGCTGCGCCTTGATAGGGTTCAATGTATGATGGATGGTTATGGCTTTCCATTTTGAAAACTACCGCCTGACCATCTCCAATATCTACTACACCAGCATTTTCGCCTGGGCCGCAAATAACTTGTGGCCCGTTTGTTGGAAGGGTGCGTAACCATTTTTTTGAAGACTTATAGGAACAGTGCTCGTTCCACATAGCCGAAAAAATACCGAGTTCAGTGAAAGTTGGAGTGCGGCCAATTATCTCAAGAATGCGAGAATATTCTTCTGCTTTTAGTCCGTGGTCAGAAATAAGGCCCTCGGTGATCTGTGGTTCCAGCATGTCTATCCCTAAGAATTTTCGCAGTGTTTAGAACAGCTAGACGCGAGGGGAAAGGGGCCGTCTAAAAGCAGCTGATATTTTATATATTTAGTTGATTGAATGGTTGCAAAACGTAGACGCTAATTGTTTGAAGAGCTGTGATTATTTGTTGATAAAAATATATAATAATACTGTCATTTTGAGCTCAGGAAGCTTCGAAATTTACGTTTGAAAAACTTTTTGAGGTTTATTTAGAAATGAAATAAGAAACGAATGTCGATCCAAGAAAAGTGCGGGTCTGAGCTAGTTAAAGTTAAACAAAGAGTTGTAGCGCGCGCCGCACGAGTTACCTCGTTAATTAGTTGGGTTGATCCTCGGATCATTCGCGAACAAATCAAAAATAAAAAGATTGAGCATGCCTGTAATCTTCTTTTTGCATTGGCTATATTTTTTCTTTAGCTCTCATGTCTTTGCGGTAAGAAATTATTTCTTCTTGAACAAAATCGCGAAACGCTGCAATCCGTTTTGAAGGCCTTAATTCTTCAGGGTAAGCCAAAAAAACAGGCACATCTGCAGATTGAATTTCAGGCAAAACATGAACAAGCCGCTGTTCATCCTGACTTACATAGTCTGGAAGAATCCCCAAACCAAGATTTTGGAGTACGCCCTGTAATACTCCAAAATAGTTGTTTACGGTCAGTAATGATTTTACATCGTAGGTTAATAGATGTTGGACCATGTTGGAACTAGCTCCGACCTGAGCTGAATTAGCATTTTGGCAGATCAACCTGTGATGAGTAAGATCTTCTAGCTTTCCAGGCATGCCGCATTCATCAATGTAAGGTTGCGTAGCAAAAAGTTGCATTTTGACAGTCATAAGGCGTTTTCGGATTAAATCTGCTTGGCTGGGTTCTTTCATACGAATAGCTACGTCAGCCTCACGCATGGGGAGATCTAGCACACGCTCTTCTAACATCAGATCAACACGTAAATCAGGGTAAAGTTTGTACAGTTTTGCTAAACGGGGTGCGAGCCATAGTGTCCCAAAGCCAATCGTTGTAGTTACACGTAGATCACCAAAAACTTCTTCTTCACTATCGCGAATTCGCGCAGAGGCTGTATCGAGACGTTTGTTCATAGCTGACGTTGCGTCAAAAAGAAGTTCTCCTTGTTCTGTTAAAATTAAGCCACGTGCATGCCGGTGAAAAAGTGTAGCATTTAAAGACTCTTCGAGACCGCGAATTTGGCGTGATACTGCAGATTGGCTCAGATTTAGCTTATCGCCTGCGTGCGTAAGGCTACCTACATCAGCTACAGCGTGGAAAATACGCAATTTGTCCCAGTCCATGCCTCTGGCCTCCTTTTGTTAGTTATCTTATTGCACAAATAAGCGTTTAGCACTGGCAAGATGACTTAATTTTGCAGATAAATAAAAAATAGTTACACCAGTCAGTAGTTGCTATCTATAAATGTTTGAGAATTGTGCAAGATTGATCTCAGCGGGGAAGCTATAATGAGCAAGCAAAATATTTCACTGAATGATCGATACGATCTTGCTAAAAGTCCAATTCTTTTAAATGGAACTCAAGCATTGGTGCGCTTAATGCTTATGCAAAAAACACGTGACAAGGCCATTGGCCTCAATACAGCAGGCTATGTAACTGGTTATCGCGGTTCCCCTTTGGGTTCAGTCGATATGCAAATGTCGCGCGCTCGAAAATTTTTGACAGCTTCGGACATTACTTTCCAACCAGGCCTGAATGAGGATTTGGCGGCGACCGCGCTTTGGGGCGCACAACAAGCAGAATTGCGTGGTGAAGGAAAGTTTGATGGCGTTTTTGGCCTCTGGTACGGAAAAGGGCCAGGTGTGGATCGATCGGGTGATGTAATGCGTCATGCGAATATGGCTGGCACTTCAACGAATGGTGGTGTTCTGATGGCGATGGGAGATGATCATACAGGCGAGTCTTCCACCGTCTTGCACCAATCTGAATTCGCAGTAATTGATGCTTATATGCCTGTAATTTCACCAGCAGGCGTACAAGAAATCATTGATTATGGTCTTTATGGTTATGCACTAAGTCGCTTTGCTGGTTTGTGGGTAGGCCTGAAAACTATGAAGGACACAATTGAGGTAACATCTGTAGTAGACGGAAATCCACATAGGCTTAGCTTCAGCACCCCAGAGTTTTCAATGCCAGATGAGGGGCTGAATATTCGGCTAGTCGATGATCGTATTGAGCAAGAAGCTCGTTTGATTGATTATAAGCGTTTTGCAGCTCAAGCTTTTGCTCTTGAAAATAAAATAGACAAGCGGGTTTGGGGCAAAGCAGGTGCCAAAATTGGTTTTGTAGCTGCTGGCAAAAATTGGTTGGATTTGACGCACGCCCTCTCATTGTTAAACATTAATAATCAAGAAGCAAAACGACTTGGTATCACCACTTATAAAGTGGGGCAAACTTGGCCCCTTGAGACCAAAGGCTTTAGTGAATGGGCGGAAGGTCTCAATTTAATCGTAGTGGTGGAGGAAAAACGAAAACTTATAGAATTGCAAATTAAAGAGGCAATTTTTGATAATCGTCAAGGTTGCCGTGTTTATGGTGGAACGTGCCAGGGTGGTGAGTTTTTTAGCGCTAAATGGATGTTGGATCCTGTTGAGATTGCTTTGAAAATTGGTCGTGTCCTGATCGATGAAGGTCGTAGTACAGATGGTATAAAGGCTGGAATGGCTAGTCTTAATGCAGCACTTCAGCTTGATAATGCTGAAGAAATAGTAGAGCGTCTTCCTTATTTTTGTTCGGGCTGTCCACATAACTCCTCTACTAAAGTGCCGGACGGTAGTCGGGCATATGCTGGCATAGGATGCCATTTCATGGCACAATGGATGGATCGGGAAACCCTTGGTTATACCCAAATGGGTGGTGAAGGTGCTAATTGGATTGGTGAGGCTCCATTTTCCAATCGAACTCATGTTTTTCAGAATATTGGAGACGGGACGTATAACCACTCAGGAGTACAGGCAATCCGTGCTGCGTTAGCAGCTGGTACAACAATGACGTATAAAATCCTCTTTAATGATGCAGTTGCCATGACGGGTGGGCAAGGGAATGATGGGAACCTTGATCCCTACCGTATCGTAAATGAAATTCAGGCAATGGGCTGTACAAAAATAGCCATTGTTTATGACGACAAAGAAGAAATTGACTTTGCACGGTTTCCTAAGGAAGTTGAGAGTCATGAGCGAGCGGATATGCAAAATGTCCAAGTGCAAATGGCAAATACTAGTGGTGTTTCGGTAATTGTTTATATCCAAACCTGCGCTGCAGAAAAACGCCGCCGTCGTAAGCGCGGAACATTTCCAGACATTGATAAGCGTATTTTTATAAACACTGATGTATGTGAAGGTTGTGGTGACTGTGGCTTACAGTCAAATTGTGTTTCGATTGTTCCAAAAGAGACGGAACTTGGTCGTAAACGTGAAATTGACCAGTCGTCTTGTAATAAAGATTTTTCTTGTATCAAAGGTTTTTGTCCGTCGTTTGTTACCCTTGAAGGAGCGCAAATCAAGAAACAAACCACGAAAGCACTTACTATCCCAGAATTGCCCATCCCAGAATTGCCAGCAATCAACGGAACATGGAATATAGTCATAACGGGCGTTGGAGGCACTGGGGTCGTAACTATTGGTGCTGTACTGGCTCAAGCTGCTCATTTGGACGGCAAAGGGGCAAGTATGATGGAAATGGCAGGTCTCGCGCAAAAAGGTGGTGCTGTACACATACACTGTCGACTGGCTGATCACCCAGAAAATATAAATGCAATTCGAGTAGCTGCAGGTGAAGCTGATGCATTAATTGGCGGTGATTTAGTCGTTAGTGCAGGGGCAAAGACCATTGGGTTGACTGCTACAGGTCGAACGGGTGCCGTAGTAAATAGTCACGAAATCATCACAGGGGATTTTACTCGTGACACAGAATTTTCGCTTCCTACTGAAAGGCTAACATTAGCACTCGAGGCGCGTTTACGGGATCGGGTTGATTTGTTTGATGCTTCTGAACTTGCGAAGGCGATCATCGGGGACTCTATATTCTCCAACATGATACTTTTGGGGGCAGCTTGGCAGCAGGGCCTTATACCCTTAAACCTGACATCAATTCGAGGCGCTATTGATCTAAATGGTGCTTTGGTAGATATGAACCTGCGTGCTTTTGAAATTGGACGATGGGCAGTGCTGTTTCCCAAGGATGCAGCAAAATTGTTGCAGCCTAGTGTGGTTTCATTCCCCAAATCCCTGCAAGATAAAATCACATTTAGAGCGGAGCATCTTATTGCTTATCAATCTAAGAGGCTTTCGAAGCGCTATCGAAAATTTGTAGATAGTATTGACGATACTAAATTGCGTGAAGCGATTGCCAAGGGGTATCATAAATTATTGTCCTATAAAGATGAGTACGAAGTTGCGCGTATGCATCTTTTGACGGAAGCAAAAGCACGGGAGCAATTTGATGGTAATTTCATAATGAAATTTCACCTTGCGCCTCCTATGCTGTCCAAAGAGGATGCCAATGGAAGGCCAATTAAAAAAGAATATAGCTCGTCTATGGTACGAAATTTTCGTATTTTAGCTAAGCTAAAAATTTTGCGAGGAACGCCCTTGGACTTTTTTGGTCGCAGTTTAGAACGAAAAATGGAACGTTCTTTAATTAAGCAATTCGAGGCTGATTTTAAACAGATTTTGCCAATGTTAAATGAAGATAATCGAGACGCAATTATTGCATTGGCAGAATTACCGCTGCAAATCAAAGGCTATGGTCCGGTTAAACAAGCTAATGAGATAAAAGCAGCCAAACGAAGGGAAGAATTGCTCGCTGTAATAAAATCAGCTAGGATTTCGAATATTAAAGCTGCTGAGTGATTATGAAATAAAAGTCAATAATAACGCTTGCGCCCTTTTCAAATTCATAGAATTCATCATGGTGAAGTTTTTTTCGCGAGAATAGTAACAAAGTATCAAGCTAAAGCGGTGTCAATTCACTTTCATGGAAAGGGAATTTTTTTGTTTCCAATTGCTAGCCACATAAATTTTTATTTATGGTTTGGTTTGTTGCTTCTTTAGTTTTACTGGAGAAATGATAGGTCCTTGCTTATTTAAATTGGTAAACCTAATAGAAGTGTTGGAATTGATAAACCTGAAAAGAATTCCAAAGCTATTATGGAACTCTTGCGAAAAAATACATATGAATTTGCATCAATGTCTGACAAATTCTTTGATCTATTATATGATTTTGAAAAAAGCGCCGTATTCACATGGGGCGTTCCGGTGCAACGAGAGGTGGGTATTTACCCGTTATTGATATGGCAATTGGAATTTTTGACTCTGGGTTGGGCGGTTTAACCGTCTTGGATGCTGCGCAAAAGCGTTTGCCCAGTATGCAATTCATATATTTGGCTGACAGCGCAAATGCGCCATACGGAGTTCGTAAAACGGAGGATATCTATAATTTAACCTGTGTGGCTGTACAAAAGCTGTTTGATTTAGGCTGCGATTTGGTAATTCTAGCCTGCAACACTGCATCGGCTGCAGCGCTGCGGCGGATGCAGGAAATGTGGGTGCCGTCTCAAAAAAGAGTTTTGGGAGTGTTTGTACCTTTAATTGAAGCGTTGACGGAGCGGAACTGGGGAGATAACTCTCCACCGCGAGAGGTTGAAGTAAAGCATGTAGCTCTTTTTGCAACACCTGCGACTGTTTCAAGTCGCGCATTTCAGCGAGAATTGGCATTTCGAGCAATCGGTGTTGATGTTGAGGCTCAAGCTTGCGGTGGCGTGGTTGATGCGATTGAAGATGGTGATATGATTTTGGCAGAAGCACTAGTTCGGTCCCACGTAGACGCATTGACCCGTAAAATGCCCAATCCGCAGGCAGCTATCTTGGGATGTACTCACTATCCGCTGATGGAAGAAATTTTCCAAACAGCACTCGGTCACGAGGTGAAAGTTTTTTCTCAGGGAAATTTAGTAGCTGAAAGTCTTGCTGATTATCTTGAGCGGCACCCTGATATCAAAGGCATTGGAAATACGGCTTATTTCACAACTGGTGACCCAGAACGTGTTAGTGATCGTGCAACCCAGTTTTTGAAACGAAAGATTCAGTTTGATGCCGCTTGACCCAACATCTAATTCAAGAAGACTTAAATGACATATTCGATCGCAATCTTAGGAAGCTCTGGTTATACGGGCGCTGAACTTATTAGGCTGATTTCTGGACATCCTTCTATTGAAATAAAAGCTTTGGGTGCTTTCTCAAAGGCAGGAAAAAGCGTATCCGAGATTTTCCCGCATTTGCGTCATCTTAATCTTCCCAATATGGTTTCTTTTGATCAAATTGATTGGAGGGGAATTGATCTGTGCTTTTGCGCCTTACCTCATAAAACTAGTCAAGAGGTTATTTCGAACTTACCCCGTGACCTTAAAATTGTAGACCTGAGTGCCGATTTTCGGCTTCGTGACCCAGAATCCTATGCTAAGTGGTATGGTAACCCGCACACTGCAGTCGAAATACAGTGTGAGGCAGTCTACGGTTTGACGGAATTTTATCGCAATCAAATTTCAAACGCGCGTGTGGTAGCTGGGACTGGTTGTAACGCCGCAACAGGTCAATTTGCGCTACGGCCGTTGATTGCCTCAGGTGTTATTGATCTAGATGATATTATTCTCGATTTAAAAGCTGCTGTATCAGGTGCAGGGCGGGCTCTCAAAGAGAACCTTTTGCATGCTGAATTAAGCGAAGGCTATCAGGCATATGCACTTGGTGGAACACACAGGCATTTAGGTGAATTTGACCAGGAATTTTCAAAAGTGGCTGGACGCGATGTTCGCATTCAGTTCGTTCCACATTTGATCCCTGCTAACAGAGGAATATTAGGAACAGCATATGTTAAAGGCGATGCACAGGAAATTTATGATACGCTATCAGAAACCTATTATGACGAACCATTTATTGAAGTGCTCCCGATAGGCGAGGCTCCCAGTACTAGGCATATTCGTGGTTCAAACTTCTGCCATATTGGTGTTGTGGCGGACCGTTCTTTTGGACGCGCTGTCGTGGTTGCTGCATTAGATAACCTCACGAAAGGCTCATCTGGTCAAGCGTTGCAAAATGCAAACTTGATGTTAGGAATACCTGAGACACAGGGATTGATGATAGCTCCGCTATTTCCTTAAGTGATTTTTAAATAGCGTCTCAATATAACTGATTTCTTTCAAGGTAGAGGAAAGATTTGATGAAAAACCTTAAGAAGCAGCGACGGGTTCAAATTATTCTTGTCGCAGCGCTGACGCTTGGAATTTCGACGGCACTAATTGGCTATGCAATGCGCGATGGCATTAATTTTTTCCGAGCTCCTAGCCAAATCATGGCCGAACCTCCCAGTCCTTCAGAGGTTTTTCGCATTGGTGGACTGGTTGCTGAGGGAACTCTTATTCGTGGTGATGGTGAATTGATCCGCTTTGATGTTACTGATGGCGGTGGGACGGTACCAGTTGTTTTCTCTGGTATATTGCCTGATCTTTTTGCAGAGAACCAAGGTGTAATTGGCACAGGTAAATACATTAATGGCGTATTCCAAGCAACTGAAATACTTGCAAAACATGATGAAACATATATGCCTTCAGAGGTCGTGGATGCTCTGAAAGAACAAGGGATATATAAAGATCCTAAAGGTTAAGTTGGCATTTAAATAATTATAATAGTGTCAAATGATTACTTCCACCTTTCGTCATTTGATAAAAAATAAAGGTGGGTTATTTACTCCCTCGACTTACATCTAAATGAATAACCGAGCATAAAAATAACTCAGAGTTAAAATCGGAACTTGTTGTTTTCCTTATTTTATCTTGGTGATAGGGCATTACAGCAAACAGTGTTGCAGCACATGATAATAATGCTGAATATCAAAAACGTCCTATAGTATTTTAATATAGTAAAAGGTTGGATGCATTTCATTTGGTAAGAAATAATTATTTTATAACTGAATTACAGATTGTTGATGCGGCAAATTTACAGAAGGCATTGGAGTCCGCCATAGCCTGTTCTATAACTGCACAATGATTACTGAACTTGGTCATTTCGCTTTGGTACTCGCTTTTGCGGTAGCTATCGTCCAGACGATTATACCGCTAGTTGGTGCGTGGAAAAAAAGTTCTGGTTGGATGGCCGTTGCAGAACCAGCTGCCACAATACAGTTTTTGTTGATAGCAGTATCATTTTCAGCCCTAATGTGGGCTTTTATTACTTCTGACTTCTCATTACGATTGGTAGTGCTTAATAGTCACTCAGCTAAGCCTATGCTCTATAAAATATCGGGAACGTGGGGAAACCATGAAGGATCCATGTTGCTTTGGGTTTTGATAGTGGCGTTGTTTGGCGCTACTGCTGCATGGTTTGGAGGTAACCTACCACCAAGTATGAGGGCGCGCGTTTTGTCTGTTCAAGGCGCCATTGGGGTAGCGTTCCTTGCGTTTATCCTTTTTACGTCTAACCCTTTTTTACGACTTGCTGTGCCGCCGTTTGATGGTCAGGATCTGAACCCTCTGTTGCAAGATCCCGGATTGGCGTTTCATCCCCCATTCTTGTACCTCGGATATGTTGGTCTCAGCATGGCTTTTTCATTTGCTGTTGCAGCTTTAATAGAAGGACGAGTTGATGCTGCTTGGGGGCGGTGGGTACGGCCATGGACATTGGCTGCTTGGATATTTCTAACTATTGGCATAGCCTTGGGGTCTTGGTGGGCGTATTATGAGCTTGGTTGGGGTGGTTTTTGGTTCTGGGATCCTGTAGAAAACGCTTCTTTCATGCCTTGGCTGTTAGCGGCTGCTCTACTTCATTCTGCCATAGTGGTTGAAAAAAGAGAAAGCTTGAAGAGTTGGACAATTCTTTTGGCAATTCTTGCTTTTGGTTTTTCGTTGATTGGCACATTTATTGTTCGTTCAGGTCTGCTTACCTCGGTACATGCATTTGCCAACGATCCCGAACGGGGTGTTTTTATCCTCATTATAATGGGAATTTTTATGGGGGGCGCACTGGTATTATTTGCGTTTCGGGCGAGTACAATGCAGGCGCGTGGCGTATTTAGCATGGTAAGCCGTGAAAGTGCCTTGTTAACCAACAACCTTTTGCTGGCAGTGAGTTGTTTTGTGGTTTTCGTGGGCACCATGTGGCCGCTCGTTGCGGAGATGTTTTTTGATCGGAAGTTAAGTGTTGGGCCACCCTTTTTTAATATGGCCTTCACCCCTTTCATGACGATGCTGGGCATCATTATGCCAGTAGGCGCAATGATGTCTTGGAAAAGGGCAAGTCTAGCTAAAGCTTTTTGGCCTTTACGGTATGTATTTGTTCTAGCATTGGCAATTGGTGGATTGATTTGGGCGTTACAAAGTGGGCGGAGTTTGATTGGCCCAATGGGTACGTTCCTTGGGGCTTGGTTGGTAATGGGTGCTCTAATTGACTTAACCAGCCGAACAGGACGTAATTTTGGGGTAAGACGTTTATTGCGATTACCACGTTCCGATTGGGGTAAATCAGTAGCTCATGCCGGTCTGGGAGTAACGATGTTTGGAATTGCTGGTCTTACTTCATGGCAATCAGAAGATATTCGTGTTGCGCAGATTGGACAGGCATTCGACGTTGGAGAATACACTTTGATACTAGACAAAGTGGAGGAATTTCAGGGTCCTAATTTCTTGTCTACCATGGGCTTTATTACATTATCGAAAAATGGGCGTGAGATAGCTCAAATGCGGCCTGAAAAGCGCATATATCCTGTGGCACAAATGCCAACTACAGAGGCGGCTATAGATTATAACCTAATTCGTGACGTTTATGTTGTAATAGGTGATGCTCAGCAAAATGGTGGTTGGGCCATAAGGACCTACATCAAACCTTTTACAAATTGGATTTGGATTGGATGCGCATTAATGGCATTGGGGGGGTTTTTGAGCCTGAGTGACCGTCGTTTTCGCGTGGCTGTGGGCGCTCGAAAAATACAGCCGAAAACTGTATCAGTGGAATGATACGGTTAGGTTTAATTTTTTGGTTTGTGTGGGCTGGTCTTGCAAAAGCACTGGACCCATCCGAGATGCTGGATGATCCAGTTCTAGAGGCTCAGGCGCGAGAATTAGATCATGCGATGCGATGTGTAGTTTGTCAGTCAGAGTCTGTTGCGTCTTCAAACGCAAGATGGGCTATAGACACCCGTCGCGTTATTCGTGAGCAAGTAGCTGCTGGCCAGACAAATGAACAAATTATGGACTTCTTTGTTGAGCGTTATGGTGAGTTTGTTTTGATGTCCCCGAGCACACACGGTTCTAGTTGGTTATTATGGGCTGCTGGACCGCTGATGTTTCTCGCTGCAGTTGGCGGAGGCATAGGCTATGTCCGCGGCCGAAGCAGAGCTGTTCAAACCACTCAAACCAGTTTGAGCGAGAATGAGATCCAAAGGTTACGTGAAATTATGAAAGACTAATAATTTAAAAAATTAAAGAAAATAACATTCTATCGTTTGAGTTAAAAGCTGCGTCCAAGGAGACACCATATGAATTATGATACTATTACATTTTCACTTGAAGATGGTATTGCGGCGATTACTCTCAACAGAGCAGATGTTATGAATGCCTTAAATACACAAATGCGTGCAGAGATTACGCATGCAGTGACTGAAAGTGGTACAAAAAGTCGGGTTGTTGTCTTGACTGGTTCGGGCAGGGCATTTTGTTCTGGGCAAGATCTTGGCGATAGAGCAAATGCCGGTAATCTTGATCTTGAACGGACACTACATGATGAATATGAGCCGATGATAAAATCAATTATCAATTGTCCTGTACCTACCCTTGCAGCCGTAAATGGTGCTGCGGCTGGAGCTGGCGCTAACTTAGCTTTAGCCTGCGATGTAGTTATAGCCACTGAAAGTGCTTACTTTTTGCAAGCATTTACTCGCATAGGTCTTATCCCTGACGCTGGTGGTAGCTATACGCTTCCAAGGACTATGGGTATGGCAAAAGCGATGGGGGCGGCTCTTTTTTCTGATAAAATTAGTGCCCGAGATGCTGATAATTGGGGTCTGATTTGGGAAGCGGTAGATGACGAAGCCTTTGAAGGCCATTGGAAAAGCCGTGCTAGTCATTTAGCTCATGGCCCAACTAAATCTTACGAATCTGTTAAGCGCATAATTCGCGCCAGTTGGAATAATGATTTAAAATCTCAATTAAATTTGGAAGCTTCAGAACAAGGTAAGTGTGGGAAAAGCCGTGATTTCCGCGAAGGTGTATTGGCTTTTGTTGAGAAGCGTACGCCTAATTTTGAAGGGCGTTAGTTTGGCTTACAACGATGACTTTTCATAAGTTCAAATGAAACAAGGATAATATCGTTAATACACTATATTATTTTTGAAACACAGTATATCCCTTGGGAAAAATATAGTCTTATAAGAAATTAAAGTAACAGCGATTAATTCTAGATGATGCTTAAAATAGCCTTTTGTTAAATTTATTAATTGATTAATTTTATAAAAGGGTACATTTTGGCTCTAAAAATTCTTGCGACTTACAATTTCTGTAGTTAGCGATTTTCAATGTCTACATAATTACGAGAAGTATTACCCAAATACAATTGACGTGGACGGCCGATTTTATTCTGTGGGTCTGCAATCATTTCTTTCCATTGTGATATCCAGCCAACCGTTCGGCTCACCGCAAAAATTGGTGTGAACATTGAAGTTGGAAAGCCCATTGCTTCAAGAATAATCCCAGAGTAAAAATCCACGTTTGGAAACAGCTTTTTGCTTGTGAAGTATGGATCCTCTAAGGCGGCTTTTTCCAATGCTTTAGCTACCTGCAGAACGGGATTATTCTCAACGCCCAACAATTCTAGAACTTCGTCTGCTGATTGCTTCATAACAGTCGCACGTGGATCAAAGTTTTTGTAAACACGATGTCCAAATCCCATGAGACGAAATGGATCATTCTTGTCCTTAGCACGCGAAATAAATGTTGGAATTCGATCTACTGTGCCAATTTCTTTGAGCATTTCAAGGCATGCTTGATTTGCTCCGCCATGAGCAGGCCCCCAAAGGCAAGCTATGCCAGCAGCGATGCAAGCAAATGGGTTCGCACCAGATGAAGATGCTAATCGAACTGTAGAGGTAGATGCGTTCTGTTCATGGTCAGCATGCAGCGTAAAAATGCGATCCATAGCTCGGCTTAGTATTGGGTTTACCTCGTAATCTTCTGCAGGCACCGCAAAACACATCCGTAAAAAGTTGGACGCATAATCAAGGTCATTGCGTGGATAGATAAAGGGTTGTCCAACTGAGAATTTGTAAGCCCAGGCAGCTATAGTTGGCATCTTAGCGATCAAACGTATGGATGCAACTTCACGCTGATGTGCATCATGAATATCTGTGCTGTCGTGGTAAAAAGCGGACATCGCACCAACTACGCCCGTCATAATGGCCATTGGATGTGCGTCACGGCGAAAACCACGGTAGAAGTATACCATTTGTTCGTGCAACATCGTGTGACTTATCACAAGACTTTCAAACTTCTCTAATTCACTGGCGGATGGAAGTGTACCATAAAGTAATAGGTAACACACCTCTAAATAATGAGATTTTTCCGCGAGTTGATCGATAGGATAGCCGCGGTGTAATAAAACGCCTTCGTCACCATCGATAAAAGTAATTGTGCTGTCACAGCTTGCGGTAGAGGTAAATCCTGGATCGTAAGTGAATACGCCAGCTTGCCCATATAATTTACGAATATCAAGTACGTCTGGTCCGGCGGTCGGCGAATGAATGGGAAGATCATAAGTTTTATTACCAATTTTTAGTTGTGCTGGTTTTTCTTTTGCAACCATCAAGTCAGTTCCTTTTCGTAATACGGCCTAGGCCGCTAAGAGCCATCAGCTTTAATGATTGCTCCAATTATTAATCGCTCTTAATCCATTGCGACGGAAAATCCGTTCAAATAGAGGCGTATTCAAGTCTGGCTAGGGTTTCATCGCGCCCCAAGACCAACATCATGTCAAAAACCGAAGGCGTTACTACCCGGCCTGCCAAAGCCGCCCGAAGGGGCCCGGCAAGTTTGCCAAATTTTGTCTCATGAGCCGCGGCAAAGTCGTTAAGGCTCATCTCTAAATAATCTCGACTCCAAATAACGGTTTGCAGTTGCGGCGTCAATTCTTTCAACATGCCACGTGATTCTGGATCTAAAAACTTGGACGATTTTTCATCTGCCAGTATTGGTGTTTTAGCTAGGACAAAATGAGCTTTTTCAAGTAGCTCGGGGATAAGTTTAGAGCGGTTTTTTACAAAAGGTAACGCTAAAAGGAGGCTGCTGAGTTGTTTTGAAGAAAGTGCAGGCTGATTTACAGCAATTAAAAATTCTATAATTTCTTTTTGCAAATCCTCATCAGGGGATTTTGCCATGTGTTGTCCGCATAAGTTCTCAAGTTTTTTCAGATCAAATCTTGCAGGACTTTTTCCGATACCATCAAAATTGAACCAATTTAAAGCCTGTTTATCATCAAAAAACTCATCATCACTATGGCTCCAACCAAGACGAGTGAGGTAATTACGCATACCGGCTGAGATATACCCCAGCAGTTGATAATCTTGTGCTCCAAGCGCATTTTGGCGTTTGGATAGTTTCTTTCCATCTTCCCCGTGTATCAGCGGAATGTGAGCCCAAACTGGTATATCCCAGCCCATCGCATCATAAATCATCATTTGGCGGGCTGCATTATTGAGGTGATCATCACCCCGGATTACGTGGGTTACGCCCATATCATGATCGTCGACGACTACCGCGAGCATATATACAGGTGAGCTATCGCTTCTTAATAAAATCATATCATCTAAGTGGTTATTTTGGATGATAACTTTGCCTTGCACCTCATCATAAATGACCGTCTGTCCATCTTTTGGTGCTTTAATTCGAACGACATAGGGCATGTCCGGAAAAGTTGCAGGGTCGGCGTCTCGCCATGGCGAATGATATAGAGTTGAGCGACCCTCAGACCGAGCGGCATCACGAAAAGCAGCAATCTCTTCCTGAGTCGCAAAACATTTATATGCTTTGCCTTTTGATAATAACTTGTTAGCGATCTCTATATGTCGATTGGCACGTTTGAATTGACTGATTACTTCTCCGTCGTAGTCAATTCCAAGCCATTGCAGACCATTGAGAATGGCCTGCGTTGCCTTTGGCGTTGACCGGACGCGATCTGTATCTTCAATCCTCAATAAAAATTTACCACCACGACCTCTAGCATATAGCCAATTGAATAGTGCTGTCCTTGCGCCCCCGATATGTAAAAATCCCGTGGGTGAGGGAGCAAAACGAGTGATAACAGATTTGGACATGGGTGAATTTTACCTTTTTATCCCCTACTATTTTTAGGGCCTTTCTTTCTACTACCCACGGTAGAAGCAAGGAGTAACGGCTTGCCTATCCACTGTATGATAATAAACGCCTTCTTCAAATAAAGTGAATTTATTGATTTTATTTAAGTTGCCACTTGGTTATTATTTTAAGCTGTATGGCAGACGAGCGGACGCTGTTTTTTATCTATCACTTATGATGATGGATTAATGAAATTTTAGAAACAGACTTTTAAACAATCATTGAATGCAAAGTTTTTTAAAATAATACAAGCAAAAAAATTACTCTGTTAACTACCGTTGGACGCAAAATCCTCATATAAAAGTGTTTGGCAGATATACTTTATATCAATATTTTTTTGTTTCACTTTACGTAAATTTTTATTATTTAGCGTATAGAGTGGCAAATTTTCTTTTGTCTAACTATGGGATAATAACCAGCCTTAATTCAAGTTTAATTTGCATCTACTCACATATTGCCCGTTTTTAAATTGCGACTATCAAACTTATATTAAAATTCTTAATAAGTACGAATTAAACCCACCAGTTTACCTTGTACTTTTACTTGGCCCACTGGGAAAACGCGCGTTTGGTATGCTGGATTTGCCGCTTCTAGCGCAATAGTACTGCCACGTTGCATAAAGCGTTTAAGTGTTGCTTCATGATCCTCAACTAGCGCAACGACTATGTCACCATTGTCTGCCGTAGAAGTCTCACGAATAACGACTATATCTCCATCATTTATTCCCGCTTCAATCATAGAATCTCCTTTAACCTCAAGAGCATAATGATCAGCTTGCGTTGAAATCATATGATTTGGGACGGCTACTGAATGAGATACCTCTGAAATGGCGGATATGGGTACGCCTGCAGCAATGCGGCCCATTACTGGTAATTCAACTGCGTGAGTGGTCTCAATATTCATCGCGGCAGCTGGAGGGGATGCGCTGGGTCGATCCCCCTCGATAACGATTGGAGTGAAGCCGCTAGCCGGGCCTCCAAGGCTCTCTGGTAATTTCACAACTTCAATGGCACGTGCTCGATGCGCTAGGCGACGAATAAAACCACGCTCTTCTAACGCTGTTATTAAACGGTGGATGCCAGATTTAGAACGTAGATCTAAAGCTTCTTTCATTTCGTCAAAACTTGGAGGAACGCCATCGCGCTGTACCCGCTTATGTATAAATTTAAGTAGATCCAATTGCTTTTGAGTCAGCATGCTCTTTTCTCCATTTAAATGCAGGTTTCTCATTCAATTTTGATTTGTTCTACTGATGTTCACCTTTTGTGTCAACAATTAGTCAAGGGTAATAGCATCCATCATGGTTCCTTTCCTCTGAAAAGGGTCATGTGGTGGGCGGACCAATAATGCGTTTGATCTAGCAAGCACTGTTAATAGTGAGCTATCTTGTAAGCCTGCATCAGTAATTTTGCCATCCTTGATAATTGCGCGCATATAATGTTCGCGTGGTCCATTCGCGATCAGATCTGAAGCCAGTATTACTTTTATTCGTGGTGCTGGGAGCTGTGGTAGACCCATCATTGAAAGTAACATAGGTTTTATGAAAACTGTTCCGCAAACCATTGCAGAAACTGGATTGCCTGGTAGACCCACCATGGGAATGCCATTCATTCGGCCCGCCATTAGTGGCTTGCCCGGGCGCATAGCAACTTTGTAGAAGGCTTGTTGCATTCCTAGTTCGGCGGCAACATTTGCCACTAAATCATGGTCTCCCACAGACGCGCCGCCTATGGTTATGATAAGGTCTGCGCCAGCAGTGAGTTTAAATACAGATTTGAGCGAGGAGTTTGTATCACGTGCGATTGGTAATACTCGTACTGTTGCTCCCATTGCTTCAAACATCGCCGCCAAGCCAAAATTATTAGAAGCTATTATCTGATCTTGGTGTGGGCTTTCGCCAGGCATAACCAACTCATCGCCAGTTGCAATAAGAGCGATGACAGGTTTTTTTATTACTGGTACGGTAGCATGGTTCATAGCTGCTAGAAGAGCAATATCGCCCGAGCTCAGGCAGCAGGGCGGTGTCAGCAAAATCTGACCATGTTCAAAGTCAACACCTGCTGGACGTATATTACTCTTTAAATTGGAGCTGTCGATTACTGTAATGACACTGCCAGACTTCTCAACGTTTTCTTGGATAATTACTTTGTCGACGCCATCTGGGACAGGAGCACCGGTAAAAATACGAACAGCATGACCAGCTTTTATAATACCTTTCCAACTGTGTCCGGCAGCGGCCTCACCAACAACTTTGAATTGTGCATACAGATCAGCCTCCACACCTTTTACCGCATACCCATCCATTGAAGAAGCTGCAAAAGGAGGTTGACTACGTGTTGCCGCGAGTGGCTTGGCCAACATGCGGCCAGCGGCATCTCTCAAGTCAACCATTTCATGAGGTAGTTGTGCTGTGAGGTGAAATAGATGCTCAAGCGCTTGTGAGACAGTGATCATATCACTTCGTAGCGTCCCGATTTACCACCATCTTTCAAAACGACGCGCAGGCCTCCAATCTCCATGCTTTTATCAACCGCTTTGACCATATCATAAACTGTTAGAGCACAGGTTGAGGCTGCGGTTAGTGCTTCCATCTCAACACCTGTTTGGCCTGTTGTTTTTACTGTGGCAGTTATCTGTAACCCTGGCAGCTTTGAATCTAGTTCTAGATCGACAGCAACTTTTGTTATTGGCAGTGGATGACAAAGTGGGATGAGTTCAGATGTTTTTTTAGCGCCAATAATACCAGCTAATCTTGCAACACCAATTACATCTCCTTTTCTTGCATGTCCCTCTTTAATAATTTCAAACGTTTCTGCTTGCATTTTTACCCAGGCCTTCGCAACTGCAATTCTTGGTGTAACCGCTTTTTCTGAAACGTCGACCATATGGGCAGCGCCGTTGCTGTCAAAGTGGGTCAGTACCATTCTATATGCCTTTGCTCTGTTGGATTGGATCCTTCAATATAGTTTGGGTCGCGCATGTTACGTCAGCTTGGCGCATTAAACTTTCACCCATGAGAAAAGTACGCACTCCATATTTAGTCATGTCGGCAAGATCCTTTGGCGTGTTAAGTCCACTCTCTGAAACAATGATGCGGTCTGATGGAACGAGTTTGGAAAGCTTTCGGGTAGTGTTTAAATTAGTTTCAAAAGTCTTTAGATTGCGATTATTAATCCCAATTAGCGGACTTTTAAGCGAAATTGCTCTCTCCAGTTCATGTATATCGTGCACTTCGATTAATACGTCCATGCCCCAGTCAATTGCCGTATCTTCTAATTCAGCAGCTTGTTGATCACTCACGCTGGCCATTATAATCAGTATACAGTCTGCTCCTAACGCTCGAGCTTCGATTATCTGATAGGGGTCGTACATGAAATCTTTGCGTAAAACTGGTAGATTGCAAGCAGTACGCGCTGCTACTAAAAACTCTTTTGCACCTTGGAAACTAGGGCTGTCGGTCAGAACGGAGAGGCATGCCGCCCCACCGGCTTCATAGCTTTTTGCAATGGCTGCTGGTATAAAATCTGCACGGATTAAACCTTTAGATGGACTGGCCTTTTTAATTTCAGCAATTAACCCATACCCTGAGATACTAGCGCTTTGCAGGGATTTTGCGAAGGGTCTCACATGACCTGAATCACGAGCTTCGTTCTCGATGACATCAAGTGGCTTTATAGCTTTATCTGCAATAATTTCTTCTAGCTTGTAAGATTTAATGCGGTCAAGGATTGTGTCGGTCATAAAGTCAACTCATATTTTACGTGGGTTGTTGGTACAGCCCTTGATGTTTTCAATATAGCAGCTTGAAAAAATCAGCTTTGGCTGATTTTGGCTACAGCTGTGATTTTAGCCATTGCGGCACCGCTGTCGATGCTTTGTTGGGCAATTAAAACACACTCTTTCAGATCGTTACTAATCCCTGCAACTTTCAGAGCGGCCGCGGAATTAAGTAGAACTGCATCTCGGTAAGCACCCGTCCTCCCGTTTAAAAGTGCACTGAAGGCAGTGGCATTCTCCTTAGGTGTTCCACCAATTATATCTTTAAAGGGATGTACCGGAAGGCCTGCGTCTTCAGGATGAACTTCAAAATCGTGTATAGTATTTTTTTCAAGTGCAGATACCCAAGAAAGACCCGTGATAGTAAGCTCGTCAGTCCCGTCTGACCCGTGTACAAGCCATGCAGCCTTAGAACCCAGTTGTTGTAGTGTTTCTGCCATTGGGCGGATTAGATCGCGCGAAAACGCTCCTGTAAGTTGCCGCTTTACGCCTGCCGGATTGGTCAGTGGACCCAGAATATTAAAAATTGTTCGTGTTCCTAATTCAGCCCGGGTAGGCATCACATGAGCAATTGCCGGGTGATGCATAGGCGCCATCATAAAGCCTATACCAGTTTCTTTTAGTTCTTGTTCTACCACTTTTGGACCAACCATCACATTGATGCCCATTTGGGCTAACGCATCGGCTGCACCGGATTTTGAACTGAGGTTTCGGTTGCCGTGTTTGGCAACTGGCACACCTGCTCCTGCGACAACAAAGGCTGTTGCAGTAGAGATATTTAAAGTGCCTTTTCCGTCTCCACCTGTCCCCACAATATCCATCGCGTCATCAGGAGCTTGCACAGTGTTGCATTTGGCACGCATCACCGCCGCTGCGGCGGCATACTCGGTAACAGTCTCACCACGCGTGCGCAATGCCATAAGTAGGCCACCCATTTGGCTGGGTGTTGCTTCACCATTAAACAAGATTTGAAATGCTTGTTCAGCCTCTGCAGTAGTCAACGGACCCTCAGCGGCGGCATTAATCAATGGTTTTAATGCATCGCTCATACTGTCACCGGAAGTAAATTAAGAAAGTTTTTTAACATGGCATGTCCGTGCTCTGAGCGGATAGATTCAGGGTGAAACTGTACGCCGTGTATGGGTAACTCTCGGTGGGTGATACCCATAATAGTTCCGTCTTCTAATTCTGCATTAATTACAAGGCAGTCGGGAAGACTTTGACGTTCCACTACCAAGGAGTGATAGCGAGTGGCACTAAAAGGAGAAGGCAGTCCTTCAAAAATATCTTCTTCACTATGGAATATGGTTCCTAATTTTCCATGAACAATATCATTGGCGCGGATAACCTTGCCGCCAAATGCCTGCCCTATGGTTTGATGTCCAAGACAAACTCCCATGAGCGGTATACGTAATTCCGCCGCCGCTTGCGTTAGTGCAAGGCAGATGCCTGCTTGATTAGGATCGCGAGGCCCTGGAGAAAGTAAAATACCGCTAGGATCCATTGCCACAGCTTCTTTCACAGTGAGCGCATCGTTGCGAAGTACAACGACCTCAGCGCCTAAACTGCCAAGATAATGCACCAAATTATAGGTGAAACTGTCATAATTATCAATTAACAGGAGCATTGTCGTAATCTTTGTTCCAGGTAGCAGGGGTCGTGTTCTAAATTACTCTTATAAATGTCAAGTGTGCTAGTCAGCGTTAAGTGTTGGATAGACTTATTACAAGAATAAATTAGTTGTATCTAGTGCTTGCAACGCAAAGTACGTAACAAGGTAAGTGGAGGCTTTGATATGGTACGAAACCTTATAAATGGTTTGATTTGCGGGGGGCTTGTTGGTCTAACCCTTTTTGTACTAATATCTGTTTTGATTGGTCAGCCTATACAACCTGACGTTGTGACTAAGGCACCCAGATCGGGAAAGGTTCCTATAACTGGCAATTCAAGCACGACCATTGCGGTTGCTGATGCTGACCTGGTTGTAGACAGTGAACCGCGACAGGAGTCATTCCAGACAGCTGATAACACAACTGGCGTATCCATAGCAGGTTTTGATACGTCTTCTATTCCTGAAATTGGTAATATTGAGGTTTTAATCAAGCCATCGAATGAAATAGATAATAGTGGCTTCACCATATTACATGAAGAACCTTTTCTGCCTGGCCGCCAATCTATTCTGCCTTCCGTGCAAAGTCCTGAAGATGTGTTGTCAATCTCGACAAAGCCGGCGCAGTCACTGGTGCCTGAATTTCCGCAAAAAGATGGTATAATTTCTGCCGATGACATTTCGAGTAATGCGAAACACGTTGATCAACTGGAGAACCGTCGGCCGATTGAAACATTTGCATCACCATTTAGTAATCCCGACGATCGCCCTTTAGTGGCCATTGTTCTTATTGATAATTCTATTGACCGTTCCGATGGACCATTGGGAATAGCAGGGTTGAACAACTTTCCTTTCCCACTGAGTTTTGCTGTTGACGCAACGTTGCCTGGCGCGTCAGAGCGCATGGCAGAATATCGTGCTCAGGGATTTGAGGTAATGACTTTATTGGATGTTCCTCAAGGGGCGACCGCTTTGGATGCAGAAATTGCTTTACTTACAGTATTAGAGAAAGCACCTGAATCGATCGGTGTAATGGAAGGTGTTGGCACAGGATTACAGGTTGGCCGAGATGTGTCTGATAGACTTATCAAATTGCTCAAAAGTACTGGGCATGGTTTTTTGCTTCATTCCAAAGGGTTAAACACTGCCCAAAAGCTCGCACTGCGTGAAGGTGTACCGACAGGATTAATTTTCCGTGATTTTGATAGTGCTGGTCAAAAGCCTGAAGTTATTCGACGTTTTTTAGATCAAGCTGCATCTCGAGCAGGCCAATATGGAGAGGTAATTATGCTCGGTAGGGTCCGTTCTGAAACTATTTTGGCACTCGTTTTATGGAGTTTGCAGGATCGGACGGAGCAGGTTGAACTTGCACCTATTTCAGCAGTGCTTTTGGCGCTGGCAGCAGATCATTAAGATGTTGAAATAGGTTTTGATAATACTGCTCTTGAGCTTTTGGTGAATCAATTAATAATGAGAAAAGAAGTGCTGATATTTAACAGGAATAATGAAAAGTTTCGTGCTGAGTGGCCTATTACGCTGATTTGGTTTGTGTTTTTGGTCATGGCTTGGTTGGGCGATTACCTCAAACCCAATTTAATTGGATCTGGTCTCTCATGGCTAATGTTGGCGTTAATTTTCTCATTTATGCTTGCTACAGTTTTTCGTGTCGTGCATCACGCTGAATGTTTAGCTGTTATTTTTGGTGAGCCTTATGGGACCCTAATTCTTACTTTGTCCGTTATAGGAATTGAGGTCGCATTGATTACAGCAGTTATGCTGAATGGCGACAATAACCCAACTTTAGCCAGAGATACCATGTTTTCAGTTTTGATGATTGTTATGAATGGACTTGTAGGGTTAAGCTTATTGATTGGGGGGCTACGGCACGGATTACAAGTTTTTAATCTTTCAGGTGCAAATGCTTATTTGGTTGTCCTTCTTCCAGTTGCTATAACAAGTTTAGTTTTACCGAGCTTTACTGTCTCCGCACCAGGAGGCGGCCTTTCTCCAATACAGACTATATTTCAAATCGTCATTTCGCTTTTGTTATACGGAACGTTTCTCGTATATCAGACACGAGGAAAACCGGAGATATTTCAACAACCAATCTCAGAAATCCCTACCACTAGTGGATCTTCAACTTATGAAATGACAACGGGTAGTGTAGCATATCATATGACTTTCCTGTTTCTGGCAATGTTGCCTATCGTACTCCTTTCCAAAAAATTAGCGGTTTATGTGGATTACAAAATCATCGACGTTGGTGCGCCAGTAGCTTTGGGTGGTTTTCTGGTGGCTGCTATGATTCTTACACCGGAAGCAATAGCTGCACTGGAATCAGCCCGTTCAAATCAGCTACAGCGCGCAGTAAACATTTGTTTAGGTTCAGCCTTAGCCACAATCGGCCTTACCGTTCCAGCAGTGTTGATAGCTGCAGAGTTAGCCGGTCTTCAAGTAGAGTTGGGTTTGGGGCCAGCTGAAATCGTACTTTTAGGCCTCACGCTAGCAGTAAGTATTGTAACATTTGTTGGAACCCGAACGAACTCCTTGCAAGGGGTTGTCCACTTAGCCGCATTTCTAACTTACATTGTACTCATCTTTGATGCTTGAAATAGGAAAAATTCGTATAGTTCAGAACCCGAGGTTGATCACCTCAATAATGATGGGGGGGATTTCTACAATTTTGTTTGGAACCGTTGTGTACAATGATTTATCTGCTCTACCAGAAACCGGTTATTTAGAAGTCCCAAAAGGGTTAATTTTCCGTTACTTTGTTGCGATGGCACTTGGCGGCATATTTCTGGGAAATCTGTTGGTTAATTTATTCGGTAAAGCTGGAGTTTTAGGATGGATATTAGCTCTTGGGGCTGGGGCCATAGTTACGTTTGGGGCTGGCCTGATTGGCAGCTTAATTGGTCTTCTTCCCGACCAATTATCAAATGGTTTTCAAGCTACAGACCTTATTGCCGTTGCTGCTGGAGCTTTAATTTTACCCTTTGCATTGAGTGACAACACTTGGCTGTTTCTTTTTTTTCCTGCGTTGATAATTATCATTCACTTATGGGTAAAAAAATTGCGCAAATAATATTTTAATAGGTATTAGTGAAAAAATTTTAGTGAGTTATTACAGCTTTTGTATATTCAGATAACCGTATAATCAATTTTTAAGTACTTCATTCACTAATATTTATTGCAGACTGTAAATGAAAAAAATTGAAAGCTTGAATTAGCATAATGTTGTTTTTATATTTTTGGTAGATGGTCCTAATGTCTTGAAATTCCGATCATACGAAAAGCATTGCACCTGTTTCTACCTAAGTCCTTTGCCATTATTCATTTAGTTTATCTTAAGGCTGCTCGAACTTCTTCCGCTATTTTTCTAATTTCAAACGCTGCTAACCCACCAGCCTCCATTTCTGAAGCGGTTGAATTATGATAACTGGCCACCGAGTGGGCAACACGGTTCATCAAAACTGTGGAACAAAAAGACCCTCCCAAGAGATCTGCTGTCTCAGACAAATTTTGCTTGGTCTGTTCTAACAGGTTCGACCGCTGACCCATGGTTAAAACGATCATCCAAGGTTTTTTAAGTGAATTCGCAATCTTTACCGTTTTTGGTAAAATCTCTATGTCGTATCGGCTCATTTTCGTTGGCAAAATGACAAAATCTGCAACAGAAATTATACTCCTAATGTTCACCTTATCATCATGCCAAGGCGGTGTATCAATAATTAACCAGTCGCAGTTTTGTTTTTCACACGCTTTGACGAGGGCAGGAAGTTTGTGGATTGGGCCGGTTGCGCGCACAGGCTTCCCAGCCTCGCGACGTTCCAGCCATTTAGCCGAACTACCTTGCGGATCAGAGTCATAAACTGCAACGGTTCCAGGCATTTCTAACGAAATTCCTTGACAAATAGTCGATTTGGAAACGCCGCCTTTCTGGTGGCAAATCGCAACAGTTTTCATCTTAGTTATCCATCTTATGGGCTGGTAGAACCTCTACACAATTGCACACCTGCAAAAATACGAAAACCTTTTTTTAAGTGGATGAAAAATTGGTGACTTTGTATCCGTAAAAACTGATGATTTTAAAGAAGCTAATTTTGTTACTACAAATGCCACTGTTATTGATTTTGGCAGGCTGATCGTATCCAAGATAAAATCTAAGGCTAATGAACTATCACATTTTTTATTTTACCATCTATGGAAGTAAAAGCCAATTTCTGGGAAGGTCTACTCTTGGATCAAATTTGATGATCAAACGCCCAGTGGCTATCCCACTAATTCCTGCCCCCAAAGCGTGCAGAATCCTCGGCTGCACGACGTATGGCGCCAGATTTGTGTACTGTTTCCATAAACTCTAATTCAGGGTCACTATCATATACAACGCCGCCACCAGCTTGAATATACAGTTTTTTATCTTTAATTATGCCAGTGCGTAATGCAATACACATATCCATGTCGCCGCCGGCACTGAAATATCCAACACCACCGCCATAAATTCCACGTTTTTCTGGTTCCAATTCATCAATGATTTGCATCGCACGTACTTTAGGCGCGCCAGATACCGTGCCTGCAGGCATTCCAGCAAAAAAGGCATCTAAGGCATCTTTACCCTCAGCCAACTGGCCAACAACGTTGGAAACAATATGCATTACATGAGAGTATCGTTCGACTACAAATTCCTCTGTCGGCCGCACAGTTCCGATTTTCGCCACGCGGCCCACATCATTCCTGCCAAGGTCGAGCAGCATTAAATGTTCGGCTAGTTCTTTTTCGTCGTTCAGTAACTCAATTTCAAGGGCACGATCTTCTTCTGGTGTTGCACCTCGTTTACGAGTGCCCGCGATGGGTCGGATAGTGACTTCATTGCCAAAAACACGGACTAAAATTTCAGGACTAGCTCCAACAACTTGAAAGTCGCCAAAATTGAAGTAAAACATGAAGGGTGACGGATTTGTTCGCCTTAATGATCGATAAAGTGCAAAAGGCTGCTCAGGAAAATCTTGGGTCCAGCGTTGTGCAGGTACTACCTGAAAAATATCACCTTTCTTAATATAATCTCGCGCTTTTTCGACGGCCTCCAAATAACCAGACTTACTGAAATTAGAAACTGGTTCTGAGAGAGGAGTTGCATCACCTAAGTTGCGATTTTCCGTTGGCATAGCACGTTCAAGATCTCGGACTGCGTCCATGACACGCTCTGCGGCCTGAGCATATGCAGCTCTGGCTGATTGTCCTTCACTCACCCAAGCTGGAGATACAATAGTTACTTCGCCTTTTACACCGTCTAAAACAGCAACAACTGACGGCCTTAACATCAATGCATCTGGTAATTTCAATGGGTCAGGGTTTATTTCCGGTAAATGTTCAACAAGCCTTATCATATCATAGCCAAGGTACCCAAATAAACCTGCTGCAGCTTGAGGTAGATCTTCAGGCAGATTGATCTGGCTTTCTGCAATGAGGTCTCGCAAAACATCCAATGGGTCGCCTAAAATATCATTGAATGCGTCGCCATCATAGCGGGCCATCCTATTGATTGAAGATATATTTCCTCGGCAGCGCCAAACAAGATCAGGTTTCATTCCTATTATGGAGTAGCGACCTCTCACTTCGCCGCCTGTCACTGACTCAAGAACAAACGCATCTTTATGTGCCCCAGTGAGTTTGAGCATCAACGATACAGGCGTATCTAAATCAGCAGCCAAGCGGGTATATACAATCTGATTTTTGCCTAATGCGTAATCAGTAGCGAAGGTGTCATACTCAGGAACCAAGGTCATCAGGGGAAATTCACATGCACCGCGTCCAGCGCTTGCTGATTGATCTGTGGTCCTGCGCGGACAACCACGTCCTCGCTAAAGATTTTGAAAAGCTCTGATGCAAGGATTTGGTCTACCTCCTTGCTTATGGCAGTCATTTCAATTGAATTTTCTTCAGAACCCCCCACGGCCACTATTTTGTCCAGCCGAACCACTAAAATTGATCCTTGACTTGGAATAATTCGAACTTCACCAGCGTTCATCGTGAAAACGTCATTAACGAAACTAGTTGGTTTGCCTTCCAAAAAAGCGCTTCTGCCAATTCCTGACTCGATTGTTGGTTTCAATCCTTGTTCTGCAAAGGGCTCTCCTGACCGCAGTGCAGGCAATAATGCCTTGGCCTGAGAAGTTAAACTTGCTTCCACCTGTTCTGCTTTGAAGTTTTCTTTCAATTCAGCCATTATCACTTCGAAGGCTGCTGGGCGGGGAGGAATAATTTCCTCAAGACGTAGAGCTACTATACCACCCTCATCAAGTTGTATTATTTTGGGGAAATCCTCCATTGTTAGAGCTTTTGCAGCATCACGAAAACCATCATAGGCTGCAATATCATCCTCAATCGATGGATCCCAGTCTATGAAATCAATTTGCATTGCTGTTTCAACATCTAAGTCTTCGAGGGTCGCACCTGCGGCCAACATGTTATCAAACTCTTCAGTAAGAACTGCTACTTGCCGACGGGCCGCATCGGTTGCCAAGTCCAGACGGATCAGATTTTCCACTTGTTCGTAAGTAGTATTCTGCGCGCTTATAACAGCGTTTATTCGAAACAAGGCTGGGCCAACTGGAGAAGGGAGAGGCCCCACAACATCTCCCACACTTGCGCTAAATACCGAGTTGCCGGCTGCATCCAATTCAGTTTTTGTCACGTCGCCTAGATCAACGTCGCTGAGATTAAGACCTCGGTCCTGCACAAGCGCTTCAAATGAAGTCCCACCTACCTCTAGTTGAGCTGCAGCCTTATTGGCTTCTTGGTCATTAAAGTATACTAGTCTTTCTACCAACCGCCGCTCAGGCTGAATATATTGATCTGCTCGTGCGTCGTATTCAGCACGTAGGTCTGATTGGTCTATTTCGATATCATCGATCAGATCATCTGGCTGTAACACTGCATATGTAATGCGTTTAGTTTCGGGCAATTGGTAATCGTTGATATTCGCCTCATAAAAATTGCGCAAGGTATCTTCTTCGGGCGTTTCATAAGGAGTTTTAAGGTCTTTAACATCTAATTCAGCCCAAGTGAAATCACGCCTTTCACCAAGAAATGCCACGAGAATGCGTGCATATGTATTTGGCATTTTGGTGCCCGCCATGATAGCGCCTTGCAATAGAGATCTGGAAATTTCCTCGCGAAGCCGTGTCTCAAATTCTGCCTCGCTGGTGCCGGCTTGTTCTAGCGAGAACGCATATGCTTCTCTATCAAAGCTGCCGTCTATTCCGCGAAATGCTGGGATCTTGAGAATCTCATTGCTTAAGTTTTCATCACCAACACTAAGACCTATTTGTTCGGTTTCATGGTCTAAGGCACGTGCTTGTACCATACTAGCGAGCACGGCTCTGTCTAATCCCATTGCTTGTGCCTGAGCAAAATTGATCTGTGTTCCAGCTTCTGCACTAGCTGCCTGAATCTCCTGACTGAGCGCACGAGCATATGCGTTGATGTCGATATATTTTTCGCCTACTTGCCCAACTGTGCGTACTGTGCCTGATAGGTTAGTTGCACCAAATCCGCCCAATCCCAATATGAGTAGGCCCATAAGGATCCAGACTGCTGTTTTTGACAGGTTATTTTTGCCCTTGGCCATCGTTCCCTCGCTTGGGGTTAATATCGCGTTCCACGCTGTCTAACCAAGCACTGGACTGCGAGCAAGGGCGGTTTGCTCTACAGATTGAGTAGTTCTAACCTTCTAAACAATTCCGCGATACCTTTTGCGTCCAGATTGGCAAAAGCAATCCGCAACTGCTGTTCGCCTTCCTTTGCGTTTTCTGGCCAAAACATTGTGCCAGGTAAACATAAAATTCCTGCCTCGTGAACCAAAAGAGGAGCCAACTTTGCTGAAGAAAGACCAAATGGGTGCTTCATATATGCGAAATAAGCGCCCAGTCCTAGTAATTGCCACCCTTTTTGCGCGAGCACATTAAATCCTTCTTCGATTGCTTTTCTTCGTGCAAGCACTTCTTTTCTTTCCTTGGAGACCCAATGGCTGAGATTTTCAAGTCCCCACCAGGCTGCATATTGGCCAACTTGACTGGGGCAAATAGCAACAGTATCCAGAAATTTTTCGGCTTCAGTTAATCTGGTGGGAGATGCTACCATAGCCCCAACGCGATGTCCCGTCAGCCGGTAGGCTTTGGAGAAAGAATATAAATGGATGAAATTCTTATCCCACTGTGGCTGTTGAAATAGCGTGTGAGGAGGGCCAGATCGACTGTCGAAGTCACGATAGGTTTCATCCACAATCAATGCTATTTTTTGATTGCATGCGAGTTCATAAAATTTAAATACTAGTTCGGCGGGGTACTCTACCCCTGCTGGGTTATTAGGAGACACCAGTGCTATTGCTCGGGTGCGACTAGTGATCAAGTCACGCGCCTTTTCTATATTTGGCAACATATCTTTACCAACTGGCAAAGCGACAGATTTTACACCGGCCATATCTAACCACATCTTGTGATTAAAATACCATGGGGTTGGTAAGATAACCTCATCACTTTCGTCACATAGGGTTGCGATCGTTGCTGCAAAAGCTTGATTGCAGCCAGATGTAATTGCAATGTTTTCTATTTCTGTAAGTGCGCCGTAATGGTTATTAATCTGAGTACAAAGAGCTTGTCTCAAATTAGTATTTCCTAAGACTGGTCCGTAAAGGTGCACACTGTCTTGCGTAAGTACAGCCTCGGCCATTGCCTGACGCAACGCTTTCGGAGGAGGCGTAACTGGTGCCGCTTGGCTGACATTTATCAAAGGGCGATCCTTTTGAAATTTTGTGTTCTCCAACCAACGGCGCGCTTCCATAACTGGGGGAGCAAATGTTGAAGCTGTGCGGGATATTGTCATAGCGGCTCCAGTAGCTATTAACGGCACCTCTGTCAGGAGTTGTTATTGCCGAAAGAAGATGATGTTTTATAAGTATTATTGGACATATAATATCCTAACTCACCATGAGTGTTTCACTTCACTTTTCAATCCTTACCGCGATATGGCTCGACATATTGCAAGGCCATGTCCCAAGGAAAAAAGATCCACGTATCCTGGCTAACGCCAGTAATAAATGTATCAACTTGTGGCTCGCCGGAAGGTTTTGCGTATACGGTAGCAAAATGAGAGTTTGGATATAACTGACGTACCAATTCTAACGTATTACCACTATCAACCAGATCATCGATAATCAAAATGCCAGTTCCATCACCCATCATTTTGTCATTAGGAGACTTGAGCACTTCAGCATCTCGACGCTTGTCCGCCTGGCCGCCGCCGGAATGGTACGATTTAACACTGATTGTATCTACCATGCGAATATCTAACTCTCTTGCAACAATCATAGCGGGAGCCATGCCGCCACGTGTAATTGCGACAATAGCACGCCAAGCGCCATCGTCAGGCCCCTTACCGTCTAAACGCCAGGCCAGTGCGCGACTGTCCCTATGCATTTGATCCCAACTGACATGGAAACCTTTCTCATGAGGTAGACGATCAGCCATAATTATTTCTCCAGTATCAGGCATATTAAAAGTGTTTTTACGAACGTCTAGGCAATGCAAAAAATGGATGCAACTTTGTACTTGCTATTACAGGGTTTGGTCGAACAGTTTGGGTCCATGACAGCGCAACAAACATCACAATAAAATTTTTAGGGGTTTACCAAGCAGTCGCATCGGATTTAGCCTTTTGAAATATCAGGTGCGTCGACGGCTTTCATGCCCACTACGTGATAGCCAGCATCAACGTGTAGGTTTTCGCCTGTAGTGCCTGAACCTAAATCACTCAGCAGGTAAAGCGCTGTCTTGCCGACCTCTTCAATTGTCACGTTTCGCCGCAGTGGGGAGTTGTATTCATTCCATTTCATTATGTAGCGAAAATCGCCAATGCCCGAGGCGGCAAGAGTTTTAATAGGGCCAGCACTTATGGCATTGACCCGAATATTATCTTTGCCTAGATCTTCCGCGAGATATTTTACTGAAGCTTCCAGTGCGGCTTTCGCTACGCCCATTACATTATAATGTGGCATAACCTGCTCAGCACCAATGTAAGTAAGAGTAAGTGAGCTACCACCGTTTTTCATCATTTTTTCAGCTCGTTGCATAACAGCAGTGAATGAATAGACTGAGATGTCCATAGTAAGGTTGAAATTATCTCTAGTCGTGTCAACGTATCGCCCTCGCAATTCGTTTTTATCAGAAAACCCAATGGCATGTACAATAAAATCTAAATTGTTCCAACGCTCCTTGAGGTCGTCAAAAAGAGCATTAATGGATACTTCGTCACCCACATCACAAGGCAACACGATATCGCTACCTAATTGTGCAGCAAGCGGCCCCACTCGTTTTTTAAGCGCTTCTCCTTGGTAGGAAAAAGCCAGTTCGGCCCCCGCATCTCTCAGGGTTTTTGCGATGCCCCATGCTATAGATTTATCGTTAGCGAGACCCATGATAAGTCCTCGCCTGCCAACCATTAGATCATTTGCCATCTCACTGCCTTATCCCGTCACATTCATAGCCATTATCATTAGGCTATAGAGTAGTGCGCATCAAGAGAGTGAAGGTAGTTGAAGCGGGCTTGTTGAAGCGCTACCTCTCTATTCAACCAATACGGAGAATAATAATGTCAGATCGTCAAGGTAAGTTTGCAGGTGAAAATCCCTTTGAAATTGCGCGAGTGTGGTTGAAAGAGGCTGAACTCGCAGAGGTTAATGACCCTAATGCCATGGCATTAAGCACAGTAGACGCAGATGGTCTACCGAATGTTCGGATGGTTTTATTGAAAGAAATAGAGGACAGTGCTTTTGTTTTTTACACCAACTATAATAGTGCGAAAGCGGAAGAATTAGAGTATGCTAAAAAGGCTGCTTTTGTGATGCATTGGAAGTCATTGCAGCGTCAGATTCGAGTGCGAGGGATAGTTGAAAAAGAAGATGGCGTGCAAGCGGATAATTATTATACTTCGCGCTCCTTGAAATCGCGTATTGGCGCTTGGGCTTCAGATCAAAGTTCACCGATTGAAAGCCGTACAAATTTGATGGCTAAGGTCGCGCAATTTACAAAAACAAAAGGATTGAACCCTGCACGTCCACCATTTTGGGGTGGGTATAGGATTTCTCCCCTTGAGATTGAATTCTGGGCGGATGGGTCATTTAGGCTGCATGACAGGTTCCAGTGGGCACGTAAAAAAATCGGAGAACAATGGCAGATTTCGCGCCTTAGCCCGTGAAACTATCCCAAGTTAGTTAAGATTTGCTTTACGCTGTTATAATGGACTTACTGTTTAAATTAATTTTGGAATACTAAGAGGCAGTTCATTAATTACATTTTGAGCGGTCTGATAAAATTGAAAATATTTCAAACTAAAACTTTGGTTTTGGCTGGTTACCGATATTAGCAACATAAAAATTTATTTAATGTTGCAATATATTTGATTTTGATTAGGTGCTCTGAATTAATCAGAATGACGTGGATATATGATTTTTTGTTTTGCTATTAGACTTGCTCTAATTGCCAGCAAGCTATGTGAAGTGTTTGAAACAGGATTCACATTTGTCTCGGAGGTTACATTGTTGCACAAAATAATCAACTTGATTTGGATGCGGTTACATGTTGCGCAATATACATTACCTAGTTTGGCATTTTTGCTTAGTTTGGTTAATGTTGGTAATGCAGCATGTCGTGAGGACGTCGTTTCAATCCGTGGTGATTTTGGGGAAGCACGCTTTACAATCGAAATTGCGGATGATCCTAATGAACGCGCCGTCGGTCTGATGAACCGAATTGAGATGGCTACGTCGGCTGGGATGCTGTTTGTGTATCCAAAACCGCAATCTATTTCGTTTTGGATGAAGAATACTTTGATAGAATTGGATATGATTTTTGTGGATCCTACTGGGGTGGTACAGTATGTCCATCATCGTGCAAGACCGTTAGATGAAACCTCGATTGTAGGTGGCAGCGGTTTGAGCCATGTACTCGAGATTAATGGTGGGGTATCGAAACTGCTTGGCATTGGAGTTGGCGATCAACTTCAACACTCGAGCTTTAATCAAACTGAAGCATATTGGCCTTGTTAGGCCTTTTCAATTTATAAAAGCAGGTCTATGAGGAGTTACGGTCGGAGCGTGGCGCAGCCTGGTAGCGCACCTGTTTTGGGTACAGGGGGTCGGAGGTTCGAATCCTCTCGCTCCGACCAATCTCTAGTTAAATGAGTATATTTCTTATATTAAATGTAAGGATTATAAGCCGTTAAGGAAATAGTACTAGGTATTTGACGTTTTGATATATATTTTTTGTTTGCCCTAAAATTTGGACTGCCGCCTAGCGTTAATGCAAATTAGCCTCGAATCAGAGACTATTAATAAAATTAATTTGGTCAAAATATGCATCCTCGTGTGTGCATCGCATTTGTAACATTTCTATGGGGTTGGAACACCTTCGCGAATAGCTGCAGAGTAGGCGTTTGTGAGGCCAGAATTATTTGCGTGCTTTGTAATATTGCCAAGTAAAAATAAATTTTCGAGAGAAACGGTGCTGTTCATCGCGTCCCGTTCATATAGATATTCTGGCATATAACCGTTGACGACAAGTCGCCAATCTAGGGGCAAATCAGCCCCAACAAGCCTTGCGAGAGTGACGTCGGAACTTGAACAATTTTGGAACACAGAATTAAACCAAACCGGTTTTTTAGCCAACTTATTTGCTGCCGTTACGTAAGCTTCAACGAACGCTCTTTGTTGAGCCTGATCTGATTTTATTCGAAATATTTGAACGCGCTCGCCGCGTATATTGGATCGCAAGCCGACAACATCAGTTTCTTCGCTGGCAATCATTATAATAGGGTTTGCTTTAAAAAAATCGGCAAGTGGCGAGAAGGATCCTCCCTTTAAACGGCGTACTTCGTTAGACAAAGCGAGGTATTGCCCATCCTCGAAACCAAAGCTCAACATGAAATGCCCAATGTTTGGTCCGCTCCAGAAAGACAAAAACATATCAACGCTTACTATTTGCGAAAGGTTATAGGTTCGTGTCACCCATTTTTCTGTGTAATCTTCGGTAGTTTTCCATTCAAATGCACGTACATTTTGTAAAGTCAGTGTATCACCTTCAATTTTTCCAGTGAATTGTCGTGCTACCTCCGGCGGAAAATCTCCTTGTGCTGGTGGTACTAGCGTATTCCACCACCCTACAATAGCAACCATCGGTAAAGTAAACACAATTAACCATCGCCAGCGTACTGATTTGAAAAAGGCCACTAATGTAGCAAGCCCTATTCCAGAGAAGGCGCCTATGACACACCATTTAACTAGATCGGGCCATGGCAGCTTAAACCACAACGCCAATGATCCCCAAGCAGTACAAAATGCTACAAACAAAAACAAAAAAAATAGAAAAATTAATTGTAAAATTTTTAACATAACAGATAGCTGGCCTCTTTTTGTAAATGCAATAATAGACAAAAGAACATGCCTTGCGTACTTTTAGATCACATATTTCACGTTTTGTGTTTATCCTAGGTTAATTGCAAAGCGTATTTTTGGAATTGTCTGTCTGTATTAAATGTAGGCTCACTTTGATCGTAGATTGATTGATTTTAAAGCTATCCCATTTGCCGAACGGTAAATTTCATTTTCCTGAGTATTCAGATATAAATTGGGTAAACAAGTTAAAGACCACCGATGCGCCAACATTGGTAGAAATACACCATATAATAATTACTGCTTGCTATAATTCTTGGAAAGATTTTCTAAATTTTTTCAGGCTATGGAGTGGTTGAGAGCTCTCTAGGGATTTTATTGACATGCTCTCAGCCAAAGTTATGTCTCTCAAATCTTATATCCTCGGCAGAAGTAAGTAATGTTTCCATAATAGCAACTAATTTTGGATGCGTAAAATAGATCCTGCATGTTTTTTTTGAGGAACTACTGCGAAATAGGACAATTCAATTATATTGTCTTTTTCATTGAGATACTTCTTTTGCGCAAGAAGCGCAGGTACTGGGAGTGCACCATTACATTACAGTATTAAAAAATGCGGCTATGTCTGGTGATGGTACTATCCCACATTGTTTCATCTGAGTTGAAAATTGTCTGATTTCATCCCTTAGTGATTCAAACGAAGATCTGAATTTCTTATTTAAAGCAAGCAGCAAGTACACAAAAAAGCAAGTCGGTCTGATAGCTATTGTTCTGAAATTGCTACAGTTTCTATATATTGTTTTTCGCATGCTGCCAGCGCGCTGCATGCTAGTGTCGAAATTGACTAATTACAGAGCTGTTTGGTTTCCATGTGGTAGAACCATCACATATTTTAAAAATGGTGAAATGATTTTGAAACTGGATATTTTGTTTTTGATTACTTCAACTAGCACTTGCAGATTTGGGCGTAAGGCCGATTTTTCCTTAAACAATTTTGAAAACGCAACGATAATGGAAATGTCTATTAGGTGGATGCTTTCTGTGGAGTGAATCATTTTAACAGGACAAATTTAAATTGCTATGTATTGGTCAAGTAAAAATTTGTAAAAAAAATTTTTAATTAGCGTTGACGTGGACCCCTTGTATACGTCACCTTGTGTAAGTCAGCATTTCAACCACAACATTTAGTACTAAGTGCTACTGGGGATTCGCGAGGCCGGTGAGATAGGGATCAGGGTGAACGCAGCCTCAAGGTACTTTGGAGGTGCAATATGCAAAGCTTGGATCTGCTGTTTCAAATTAGAAAGGGCAACCGCAACGTTGGTTTGTTCGGTAAGGTAACATGTTAAAAAATGAGGCAGCGCAATGAAGATAGAAAGACAATTTACGGAAGCTGGCAAGGGCGCGTACGTAGACCTAGATTTTGTGACAACAGTATCTGAAATCCGAAATCCAGACGGGACAATTGTTTTTCGGCTTGACGACGTAGAAGTGCCGAGAACTTGGTCCCAAGTTGCTAGTGACGTTATTGCACAAAAATATTTCCGCAAAGCGGGAGTGCCCAGTAAGCTTGAAAAAGTGAAAGAGGCTGACGTTCCAGAGTTTTTGTGGCGTTCTCAAGCGGCTAAAGGAGCCGTGATGGGGGGTGAAACATCATCAAAACAAGTCTTTGATCGGTTGGCGGGTGCGTGGGCGTACTGGGGCTGGAAAGGAGGCTACTTCACGGGGGAGGAGGACGCGTTAGCTTACTATGATGAAATGCGGCATATGCTAGCGACGCAACGAGCGGCACCAAATAGTCCGCAGTGGTTCAATACTGGTCTCCATTGGGCATATGGCATTGATGGTCCAGCTCAGGGGCATCATTACGTCGACTATGCCACTGGAAAATTAACTAGATCGAAGTCATCTTACGAGCATCCACAACCACACGCGTGCTTTATTCAATCTGTAAGCGATGATTTGGTTAATGATGGCGGTATCATGGACCTATGGGTTCGCGAAGCACGACTTTTCAAGTACGGGTCAGGCACTGGAACTAACTTTTCGTCCCTCCGTGGTGCGGGGGAAAATTTATCAGGGGGAGGGAAGTCCTCTGGATTGATGGGCTTTTTGAAGATCGGTGACCGGGCAGCTGGAGCTATAAAATCTGGTGGAACAACAAGGCGTGCCGCTAAGATGGTGATCGTTGATGCAGATCACCCAGACATCGAGGATTTCATTAATTGGAAGGTTATTGAAGAGCAAAAAGTAGCAAGTATCGTTGCTGGATCAAAAATGCATGAAGAAAAACTAAATGGTCTTTTTGCAGCGATAAAGTCGTGGGATGGTGCTATTTGCGATGCCTACGACCCGAGAAAGAATACCGTTCTAAAAGAAGCGGTAAAAGCAGCCAAAAAAGTCGCAATTCCTGAGACATATGTCAAAAGAGTTCTTGATTACGCGCGTCAAGGACATACCAGTATAGAGTTCCCGACCTATGATACTGACTGGGATAGTGAAGCATATAGTTCAGTATCAGGCCAAAACTCCAATAATTCGATACGCGTAACTAACGCTTTTCTTAAAGCTGTTGAAAAAGATGCTGACTGGAATCTGATAGATCGGGTCAATGGACAGCCCGTAAAAACAATCAAGGCTCGTGATTTGTGGGCGCAAGTGGGTCACGCTGCTTGGGCTTGTGCCGACCCAGGCATACAATATCATGATACCGTAAATGACTGGCACACATGCCCCGAGGATGGCGCCATTCGCGGGTCAAATCCATGTTCTGAATACATGTTTTTAGATGATACGGCGTGCAATTTGGCCTCAATGAATTTGCTTACGTTCCTGAAAGACGGTCTATTTCAAACTGAAGATTACATGCACGCATCGCGCCTGTGGACAATTACTTTGGAAGTGTCGGTTATGATGGCCCAATTCCCATCTAAAGAAATAGCCCAGCGGTCATATGATTTTCGCACTCTTGGATTAGGTTATGCTAATATTGGCGGCCTGTTGATGAATATGGGGTACGGTTACGACAGTGATGAGGGCCGGGCACTGTGTGGTGCCCTGACTGCCATCATGACAGGTACAGCGTATGCTACCTCCGCCGAAATGGCCAGCGAGTTAGGAGCATTTCCAGGGTATAAGAAAAATGCCAAACATATGCTGCGCGTTATGCGGAACCACCGAAAGGCTGCAGGTGGCAGCCTAGACGGTTACGAGAACTTAGCAGTTAAGCCTGTGCCTCTGGATCATGATAACTGCCCTGATAATCGCCTCATTGAAGTAGCCATGGCCACTTGGGATAAAGCCCTAAAACTAGGTGAAAAGCATGGTTATCGTAATGCTCAATCTACGGTTATTGCCCCAACAGGTACCATTGGACTTGTCATGGATTGCGACACTACGGGAATTGAGCCAGACTTTGCATTGGTCAAATTCAAGAAACTTGCTGGTGGTGGCTACTTCAAAATTATCAATCGCTCCGTACCGGCCGCACTGGAAAACCTTGGCTACGGCTTGGCTCAGATAGAAGAAATTATCAGCTACGCCGTCGGTCATGGCTCAATTGGAAATAGTCCAGCCATAAACCACACGTCTTTGGCAGGGCACGGGTTTGGTGTAAACGAATTAGCCAAAGTTGATGCCGCACTGGAGAGTGCATTTGACATTCGGTTTGTTTTTAACCAATGGACGCTTGGCGAAGAATTCTGCACTCAGGTATTGGGAATTCCAGTCGAAAAGTTAAGCGACCCGAGTTTTGATTTACTTCGATCTCTTGGCTATTCCAAAGCAGATATAGATGCGGCAAATAACCATGTTTGCGGAACTATGACCCTGGAAGGAGCGCCCCATCTAAAAGCTGAACACTACCACATCTTCGACTGTGCAAATCCGTGTGGTAAAACTGGAACGCGGTTTCTGAATGTTGATAGTCACATCACAATGATGGCAGCTGCTCAGTCCTTTATTTCAGGCGCAATTTCTAAGACAATTAATATGCCGAATGATGCCACTATAGAAGATTGTCAAAAGGCATACGAACTGAGTTGGTCTCTGGGCGTAAAAGCAAATGCACTTTACCGCGACGGATCAAAATTATCACAACCGTTGGCCGCTTCATTGGTTGAAGACGATGAGGAAGCCCAAGAAATTTTTGAAAGTGGGTCGCAGCAACAAAAGGCTACAGTGCTGGCTGAAAAAGTTGTCGAAAAAATAATTGTCAAAGAGCTTATTAAGTCGCATAGGGAAAAAATGCCTCAGCGGCGTAAGGGCTATACGCAGAAGGCAATTGTTGGAGGTCATAAGGTATATTTGCGTACTGGAGAGTATGAGGATGGCAACCTCGGCGAGATTTTTATTGATATGCATAAAGAAGGTGCAGGCTTTCGCGCTATGATGAACAACTTTGCTATAGCGGTGTCTGTTGGTCTGCAGTATGGGGTACCACTCGAAGAGTTCGTAGACGCGTTTACTTTCACGAAGTTTGAACCGGCTGGTATGGTTCAAGGCAATGACAGTATAAAAAATGCTACTTCTATACTTGATTATGTCTTCCGAGAATTGGCAGTATCCTATTTGGATCGCACAGACCTTGCACACGTTAAACCAGAAGGCGCAAGCTTCGATGATCTTGGTAAGGGGGTTGAGGAAGGCGTGTCCAACGTTTCAGAGCTCTCAGATACGGCGGCATCTAAATCACTCGAAGTTTTAAAACAGATTAGCTCGACCGGGTATCTGCGCAAACGGTTACCGCAGGATTTGGTAGTACTGCAAGGAGACATGGCTGATGCTAATGCTTCACTACTAGGTGCTGAAATAGACATCCAGACCCTTGAGCCCAACTTGACTGTTGATGTTGCCGCTGTTGGTGCCGCGCCCACGGTATCAATCCCGAAGGGTTCTGTAAGCATGGATGCGCGGACTAAGGCAAAAATGCAGGGATATGAAGGTGAGGCTTGCGGTGAATGTGGTAACTACACATTAGTACGGAATGGCACTTGCATGAAGTGCAACACCTGTGGCGGGACCTCTGGGTGTAGTTGAAACAAAGCATGACTCCTAAAAGAGATTCTAAAAGCTGGAATTAACTTTGGTATGTCTGACGACAAAAGAGATTGGGGGGGAGGGCGTGTAAATCCCTCCCATCTTCCTACAGAGGCAGACATTTCTGCCTTTGTTACACGGGGCGGGTGCGCTCGTCCCTAACGACGTTCAAGCCGCAGGCAAAAAAATACTGAGCGGTTAACAAATTGAGCTTGGACGGCGAAACTTAACGGAGGACTTTGGTTCTCCGTTTTTCTTTTTAAAATCTCTAATAGCATAAATTCCAAGTGTATGTTTCTTTAGGTGGCAGTATAAATTGTTAAGCGAGGCCTTTTTCCCAAAAGTGGCTAAACCCCGTTTGAGCAACACAGCTCTCGTATTGATCTTGATTGAAGAGAGTAATTCTTGCCTCGATCAAACCATCTATTTGGCTCTTGCTAATCTTAAAGCAGTCCTCTATTGCGCCGATAATAATCCGCAGTCTTGGGCGGTCTAGCGGGGGAGAAATCCTCGCAAGCCCACCGGTTGGCGTAGTCACGCTACATCCCAAGACGAGGCGAAAACCGGAAAAGGAAATAAACATGGCTCTACCAGAGTTCACCATGCGCCAACTGCTTGAAGCAGGAGTCCACTTTGGCCACCAAACCCAACGCTGGAATCCTCGAATGGGACCATTTATTTATGGTGCACGTAATGGAATTCATATAATGGATTTGGCCCAAACTGTACCAATGCTGGACTTGGCACTACAGGCAATACGAGACACCGTTGCAAAAGGTGGACGTGTGCTTTTTGTTGGTACCAAACGTCAGGCGGCTCAACCGATTGCAGACGCTGCTGAAAACTGCGCACAGTATTACATGAACCATCGCTGGTTAGGCGGTACCCTAACCAATTGGCAAACTGTTTCAAAATCTATTCAGCGCTTAAAAGCCATTGACGAGCAAGCAGAGCGTAGCTTTGATGGAATGACCAAGAAAGAACGTCTTGGAATGGAACGTGATCAAGGCAAGCTGCAAGCGTCTCTTGGCGGTATACGGGAGATGGGTGGCCGTCCTGATCTGATATTTGTTATTGATGTCAAAAAAGAGGCGTTGGCAGTCGCTGAAGCCAACAAACTTGGCATTCCAGTTGTGGCCGTGGTTGATACCAACTGCTCACCTGATGGAGTTGATTATATTATCCCAGGAAATGACGATGCTGCTCGCGCTATTGGTCTTTACTGTGATCTAGCGGCCCGTGCTGCATTGGATGGTATGAGTGCTCAATTGGGTGCTGCTGGTGTTGACCTGGGTGCGATGGAAGAAGCTCCTGTTGAAGAGGCTTTGACGACAGAAGCAACAGAAGTAGAAGCTCCAGTCGTGGAAGCAGAAGAAGTCGTTAAAGAAGCTTCCGAGGCATAACTTACAAGGAATGTTGATCTATGCTGCAGTTTACCTGCTGCAGCATAGCTTTTCTGGCACTTGCGAGTGTGTTCTTACTAATTATATTTTGAGGAGAGCCCAAAATGGCAATCACAGCAGCAATGGTTAAAGAACTGCGCGACAGCACAGGCGCGGGCATGATGGACGCCAAAAAAGCGCTTACTGAAACTGATGGAAATATGGATGAGGCCGTTGATTGGTTGCGTACCAAAGGCCTTGCCAAAGCTGCAAAGAAGTCTGGGCGGACAGCGGCTGAAGGTTTGGTTGCTGTGCATGTCAGTGGTGGAAAAGGTATTGCTGTCGAAGTGAATTCTGAAACTGACTTTGTTGGAAAGAACGCCGAATTTCAAGAAATGGTCGGTAAAATTGCATTTGCTGCGCTCGGCGTAGTTGATGTTGAAGCTTTACGAGCCGCTGATATAGGCGGTCAATCAGTTGAAGCACTCATCACTGATAAAATCGCTACCATTGGTGAAAATATGTCCCTCCGCCGCATGGCGGCAATTCAGGGAGACACAGTTGTCTCCTATGTGCATAATGCAGTCACCAGTGGCATGGGTAAGATAGGCGTTTTGGTCGCAATGACTGGGGGGCATGAAGCTTTTGGTAAACAAGTGGCGATGCATATTGCAGCTGTTAATCCAGCATCTTTGTCTGAAGCTGATTTGGATGCAACAATTGTCGAAAAAGAAAAGCAGGTCCAAATGGATATCGCCCGCGAGAGTGGTAAGCCTGAAGCTGTAATTGAGAAGATGATTGTTGGACGAATGAAAAAATATATGTCTGAAGTAACTCTGCTCAACCAATCTTTTGTCGTAAACCCTGATTTAACAGTAGGGGCTGCTGCAGCTGCAGCTGGTGCAACCATCACTGGCTTCGCACGTCTGGAAGTTGGTGAAGGTATCGAGGTGGAAAAAGAAGACTTTGCTGCGGAAGTTGCTAAAGTTGGACAAAGTTGAAGTATTTGGAGAATTTAACTTGCTGGAATTATAGCATGGGGTAGCTGGAATAATCATGTTCATCAGCAGCCTCCTCAATAGAGGGGGGACGGTTTGCTCATTTGCAAGGGAAAAGACAGTTAGCTTTCGTATCTTTACCTATCTTTCTAATTAAAAAATAATTAAAATGTTGAAAAAGTCCTTTTTGTATTTTTTCGTAAGGCTTGCAGATATACTCAACACCGCTGCACAAACGTGGCGGGAGGGGACGTTACGAAAAGCTTAAAACTATCTGCCAAAAGATTATTTAAATATTTCTCAAAAATTGAGAATGTTACTTCTGAGTTGTTCTTATGAATAACTTAGTTAGCATCTTCAATTTGATACTAATCCTATAAATAGAAAAACAAGGTAAATGCAGGAGTAGTAACCATGGAACTAGATTTAGAATTTGTTCGTGCACAATTTCCCGCATTCTCTGAGCCATTATTGCAGGGGCAGGCGTTTTTTGAAAATGCCGGTGGTAGTTATGTTTGCCAATCAGTTATTGATAGACTGACTCGATTTTATAAGCAGCGAAAAGTGCAGCCATACTCAGATTATTCTGTGAGTCGTTTAGGTGGCGAAGAAATGGACGAGGCTCGTACCCGTTTGGCTGCAATACTGGGCGTCACTGATGATGAACTTAGCTTTGGTCCCTCTACCTCACAAAACACATATGTCTTAGCTCAAGCCTTTGGACAAATAATGCAGCCTGGCGAAGCAATCATTGTAACTAATCAAGATCATGAAGCAAACTCTGGTCCCTGGCGTAGGTTGTCAGAAAAAGGCATTCATGTCCGTGAGTGGGCCTTGGACCCTGAGACGGGACATCTTGATCCGGCCGAGTTGGAAAAACTTCTAGATGGCAACGTTCGCCTTGTTTGCTTTCCACATTGTTCAAATATTGTTGGCGAAATTAATCCTGTAATTGAGATTACAGCTATGGCACACGCTGCCGGTGCTTTTGTTTGTGTAGATGGTGTAAGCTATGCGCCGCATGGCCTCCCAGATGTTGGTACGATGGGACCGGATATTTACCTCTTCTCTGCATATAAAACCTACGGGCCACATCAAGGATTAATGGTAGTTCGGCGTACGTTGGGTGAATTGCTTCCTAACCAGGGGCATTTTTTTAACGCAAATTGTCTCTCCAAAAGGTTTACGCCTGCGGGGCCAGATCACGCACAAATAGCAGCTTGTGCAGGGATAGCTGACTACGTGGACACACTTTTCACTCATCACAAAGATGGTAGTGCATCCCCCAGTGAGCGTGGCGTGGCGGTGCACGATCTAATGCGTAACCGTGAAAAAAATGCTTTGAGCCGTATACTTTCCATCCTAAAAGACCGCAATGACTTGCGTATTTTAGGACCTTTAGATGAAGCATTACGTGCGCCAACTATTTCAATTGATTTAGGTTATAACCCTTTGCCGGTTGCTTCTGCTTTGTCTAAACATGGTATTATGGCGGGTGGTGGGGATTTTTATGCACGCCGTACTTTACAGGGTATGGGCGTTGATCCAGAAGTTGGTATACTTCGCATAAGCTTCACCCATTACACTAACGATGCTGATATTAACCAATTGCTTGAAGCGCTTGACGCTGTACTTTGAGTTAAAATAGATTAAACGGAGTAATTCTATTTAAGCGGTTTGTTGTACGTTTATTACATAAGAATAGAGTCCAAAATTGAGCAAATCTCCAATTATTTTATGGTTTCGTCGTGATTTCAGACTGAGCGACCACGCAGCATTAACAGCTGCTTGCTCTACAGGCAGACCTATAATTCCTTTAGTTATCTATGATGATAATGTTCAAGGTCTTGGAGCCGCACCTAAGTGGCGTTGGGGTTTAGGCGCAGAACATCTTGGAAAAAAATTAAAAGATTGTGGCAGTCGCCTAATTTTTAGATCAGGAAGAGCAATAGATGTTCTGCAAGAATTAGTTGTTGAAAGTAGTGCAGGTGCAGTTTTTTGGTCTCGTCTTTACGACCCAGATGCTGTTGCGCGCGATATAGAAGTAAAATCTGTTTTAAAGGAAAAAAACATTGAGGCCCGAAGTTTTGGTGGCCATTTAATGTTTGAGCCATGGACCGTTGAAACCAAAACAGGTGGATTTTACAAGGTCTATACACCTTTTTGGAATACAGTAAAAAATCGCGAAGTTGATGCTCCTTTAACTCAACCAACAAATATCAAATCTCCAACCAGTTGGCCATTTAGTGACCATATTTCAGATTGGCGCCTCGATAAGGAAATGGGGCGAGGGACTGTTGTTGTACGCCCGTTTGTGCAGTTAGGTGAAAAAGTGGCCCAAACTCGTTTAGCAGATTTCATTGAAAATAAAGTAGCAACCTATGTTGAAGGCCGGGATATTCCTGCACAGGCTCGAACGTCAAATTTGTCCGAAAATTTAGCACTGGGAGAAATTAGTCCACACCAATGTTGGCATGCAGCGATGCGCGCTTTTAACGAAGGGCAGTTTGGTGCAGAAACATTTCTCAAGGAACTGGTTTGGCGAGAGTTTGCATACCATTTGATGCATCACACTCCATGGATTTTGGATCAAAACTGGAAAGATGGCTGGGATGCATTTCCGTGGAATACCAACGCAAGTTCACCTGAGGTGATGGCTTGGAAGTATGGGCGTACTGGCATCCAGTTTGTAGATGCTGCAATGCGTGAGCTTTATGTTACAGGTCGTATGCATAATAGAGGTCGAATGATTGTTGCTAGTTATCTTACCAAACATCTTTTGAGCCATTGGCGGATAGGACAAGAATGGTTCTCTAATTGCCTAATTGACTGGGATCCAGCTAGTAATGCCATGGGCTGGCAATGGTCAGCGGGGTCTGGTCCAGATGCAACACCATACTTCCGTGTATTTAACCCAGTAACGCAGTTGGATAAATTTGATAAGAACCGCGATTATACAAGACGTTGGATAGCAGAAGTGTGCCACAATCAGCATAGTGACGCTTTAAAGTTTTATAATGCGATCCCACTACAAATCGGACTTTCTTCACAAGACACTTATCCAGAACCTATTGTGGCAGCAGATATTGGTCGGAAAAGGGCACTAACCGCTTATGAAAATAGAGAATTTTAAATTTATACTGCTATCTCCAGTTGCACCGTCGAATTTGTAAAGCTAGCATTTACCAAACTGAAAAATGGAGAGTGCCCATGATCTTGACGACAGTTAAAGGCCAAAAAGACCTACCAAGGTATTTTACACGCGTTTTTCAAATGGCGCAGGGTATGAACAATGGGCGACTGGATTTTATCTTGCCAGACGGCCGTCGGTTTCGCGCGGAAGGTCCTAATTTGGGCCCAGTATCTGAAGTACGTATTAACAATAAGGATTTGTTTACACGTTTAATCCGTGAAGGTGATCTAGGTTTTTGTGATGCATATTTAGATGAATGGTGGACGACGCCAGATTTACAGGCCTTTATGGACTGGGCGCACGCTGACAATGATAACCTTTATGATGGTTTCCCAGGCATGGGTTTATTACGAGCTTTTGAAAAATTCCGTTTTTGGATGAAGCGAAATAACCGTGATCAGGCTCGTAAAAATATCAGTTACCATTATGATCTAGGAAATAATTTTTATAGCTTGTGGCTAGATAAAACGATGACCTATTCAAGTGCTTTGTTTGAAACTGGGCAAGAAAGCCATGAGACTGCTCAAATTGCCAAATACGCTAGCTTGATTGATCAGATGGGTGTGCAGCCAGGTGAGCATATTCTGGAGATTGGCTGCGGTTGGGGAGGCTTTGCTGAATATGCTGCGAAGGAGCGTGGGTTAAAAGTAACTGGTCTTACCATTAGCGAAGAACAGTTCAATTATGCTGTAGAAAGGATTGATAAAGAAGGACTTTCTGATTTGGTAAATTTTAAGTTGCAAGACTATCGTGATGAACTTGGGACTTATGATGGAGTAGCTAGTATTGAGATGTTTGAGGCAGTGGGGCAAAATTATTGGCCAAGTTACTTCGAAACTGTACGCGAACGTCTCAAGCCAGGGAAAAATGCAACGCTGCAAATTATCACAGTAGCAGATAGACGGTGGGAAGTTTATCAGCGTGGTCCTGATTTTATTCAAAAATATATTTTTCCTGGTGGCATGCTGCCCAGCCCGACAGCTTTACGTCAGCAGGTGATCAAGGCAAGTTTGGCGATTGAACGCTCTATCGAATTTGGTCAGAGCTACAATATTTCGCTGCGCCGGTGGCATGAGACGTTTAATGCTAAGTGGGATCAAATCTCAGAAATGGGCTTTGATGAAAGATTTCGCCGTATGTGGAATTTCTACCTCACCTCATGTGCCGCTGCTTTTGAAAGTACCAATTGTGACGTCACACAAATAACTATTAAGCGCCCAGCGTGACAGTTGTCTACCTTAAGTTTCAAAGTTTTGCCACTTGTGAATAACTTCGTATGGTTTTATTTCGAATTTGTTTGGTAGCTTTATGGTAAATCTTTTCTTTTATGGAACGTTACGCCACCACCAATTACTTGAGATTGTTTTGGGACGCTCTGTTGCAACTCTAAATATCTCAGACGTTTCATTATCTAATTACATTGTGATGGCTGTTGCTGAAGGTCCTTTTCCAATGATTTCAGCCTCTCCAGGCAGTTATGTTACGGGAACTATTGTAAGGGGACTTTCAGAACATGAAATTGCAAGGCTTACATACTATGAAGCTGGCTTTGACTATGACCTTTTACCTGTCAAGCTAGTGAATGGTGAAGAAGCAAAAATTTATTTTCCGACTACAGGCGCATGGACGCCAGATGGGCCATGGGATCTGTCCGATTGGATGTTTAAGTGGGGACAAATTACCTGTTTGGCGGCATCAGAGGTCATGGATGGGTTTGGAACAATTCCATCGTCGCAGGTCGCACAATGGTTCGGGCGCATACGTGCGCGCGCCGCGTCAACTATTAATGCGCAATCCAGCAAACACGGAACCGGTACTCTGAATGGCCGTTTTGAAATATTGGAACGCTGTCGTCCTTATTCAAAGTTTTTTGCAGTTGATGATATTAAACTTTGCCATGAGACTTTTTCTGGTGATATGACGCCACCTCTGCAGCGGGCTGTTTTTGTGGCGTCTGATGCTGCTGTCGTTTTACCTTATGATCCTATTGAAGATCGAGTACTGTTGGTCGAACAGATCCGAATTGGACCGATCGGGCGGAAAGATCCAGTAGTTTGGCAAATGGAACCTGTTGCGGGTGTGATTGATCCAGGCGAAACCGCTGAAGAGGCGGCCCATCGTGAGGCCTTCGAAGAGGCTGGTTTGCACTTCAATCAGTTAGAGTCTGCTGGCGAGTGCTATGCCTCGCCAGGTTCAAGCACTGATTTTTTCTATCTCTTTGTCGGTCTTTGTCATTTGCCTGAGAATTTAAGTAATATCGGTGGCTGTGATTATGAGAATGAGGACATCCGTTCACATATCATGGCGTATTCGGATCTTCTTGCTATGGCTGAGGCAAGTGAGACCGCGAGTGCACCGTTGACATTACTTACTTATTGGTTGGCCCATCATCGTGAACGGCTGCGTCGTCTGTTGTGATGTAAGTGGCTTGAGCTCAGCCTAATGGGTCGATACATCGAAAGCTAACGTGCAAAAGGATTTCAAAATGCGTTATGCGTCTGATCTGTCTACAGCCATTGGTAACACGCCATTGATCAAACTCAGGCAAGCCAGTGAGGAGACCGGTTGTACTATTCTGGGCAAAGCAGAATTTATGAATCCGGGCCAGTCGGTCAAGGATCGAGCAGCGCTATCAATTATTCAAGACGCAGTAGCCTCTGGGTCTTTGCGGCCAGGTGGCTGTATTGTTGAAGGAACAGCCGGAAATACAGGAATTGGGCTGGCGTTAATTGGGGCTTCAATGGGCTTCAAGACTGTAATTGTTATTCCGGAAACTCAAAGCCAAGAAAAAAAGGATATGTTGCAGCTCTCTGGTGCTGAATTAATTCAAGTTCCTGCTGTGCCTTATCGTAACCCAAATAACTTTGTTCGTTATTCTGGACGCCTTGCAGAGGCTCTTAATGAAACTGAACCAAATGGGGCTATTTGGGCTAATCAATTTGACAACGTTGCCAATCGTCGTGCTCATGTTCAGACAACGGGCCCAGAGATTTGGAAACAAACCAACGGCAAGGTTGATGGCTTTATTTGCGCTGTTGGGTCAGGTGGAACACTTGCTGGTGTGGCGGAAGTATTGCAGCCTAGAGGAGTTAAGATTGGCCTGGCAGATCCAGATGGTGCTGGACTTTTCAGCTACTATTCCACAGGAAAAATTGAAATGTCGGGTGGGTCGATTGCAGAAGGTATTGGTCAAGTTCGCATCACAGCTAATCTTGAAGGTTTTAGGCCTAATTTCCAGTATAATATACACGATTCTGATGCTTTACCGATCGTTTTTGACTTGCTGCAGCATGAGGGCTTATGCTTGGGTGCATCTTCGGGTGTGAATGTGGCTGGCGCAATACAGCTTGCAAAGGAATTAGGGCCAGGCCACACCATTGTTACAATCTTGTGTGATTATGGTACGCGTTATCAGTCTAAGCTGTTCAACAAAGAGTTTCTGAATAAAAAAGGACTTCCTGTTCCCAACTGGCTCAATAAAAAAAATAAGGTAATTCCAGAAGTTTTTGAAGAAATCTAAGTAAATTACTTGGGTGATCGGGGTATAAAAATAATTCAAAGAGTGCTCTATTTGGTAAATTAACTGCAAACCTATCTATGCATTGCTGCCAATGATTATAAAATTTGTTAACCAATAGAAGGGGCTTGCACATGACTGAATTGCTATTTCGGACGGATGCTTATTTATGCGAAACAACCGCTGACGTTGTGGCCCATACAATAGAGGGTGGCATCATTTTAGACCGCTCGATTTTTTACCCTAATAGCGGTGGTCAACCTGGAGATAGTGGAACAATTACCTGGGCACGTGGCGAGATAAATATAGCAACGACAGTAAAGGGAGAGGGCGATCAAATCGTACTTGTCCCAGCAGAGCCACGCACTCTTCCACCTATAGGCGCTACTGTTGACACTACACTGGACTGGGATAGACGGTTTGCCCACATGCGGATGCACAGTGCCTTGCACTTGTTATCTGTGGCCTTGCCCTTTGGTGTCACAGGTGGATCAGTTGGGGCAGGTCGAGGTCGTCTCGATTTTGACATGGAAGCCGCACCTGAAAATCGCAATGAAATTGAGGAAGCCTTAAATGCTTTTGTTTCAGCCGATATGCGCATCAGCGACGAGTGGATTACAGAGGGTGAGTTGGCCCAAAACCCAAATATGATCAAAACGCTGGCGGTTCAGCCTCCTCGTGGTTCGGGATATATAAGACTTGTAAGAATTAGTGATGGTATCGAAACAATTGATTTGCAACCTTGTGGTGGCACTCATGTTTTGCGTACTGGTGAAATTGGTACGTTACGCATAGGCAAAATTGAGAAGAAAGGTAGAATGAATCGGCGTGTTTATTTATATTCTGATGTATAAATTTCAATTTTGAATTTGCTTTTTAGAAATGCACCGTTTTTGTGGTCTACGTGCTTGCTTTTTGGTTCCTACATTAGATAGAGACAAAGGTGGAGCGGTGGCCGAGTGGTCGAAGGCGCACGCCTGGAAAGTGTGTAGACGGGGAACCGTCTCGAGGGTTCGAATCCCTTCCGCTCCGCCAGAAATTTTACCACGCTGCTGCTCTGGAACAACGATAGAATAGAGAGCTGATGTCAAATTGGTTTGTTACTTCGCCGCGCGATAAGGCGGCAGTTAAGCTGCGCCTTTATGCAATTCCGTTTGCTGGTAGGGGGGCATCGCTGTTTCATACATGGCGCGCCATCTTACCGGACTGGATTGAATTGGTTGCCATCCAGCTTCCTGGCCGGGAAGCGCGTATGGGAGAACCTGCTCTCACACGCATCCCTGAAATTGTGACAGCGCTGAAGAATGAAATTGTTGCCTCAAATACCCAGCCCTACGCCTTTTTTGGCTACAGTATGGGTGCTCTAATCGGTTTTGAAACAGCGCGTGCTCTCCTTTCTGAGGAGTACAGCAAGCCCTTAGCACTCATTTTGGGCGCGCATCAACCTCCCCATTACCGCGCGGCCCCTGTGCGCTTTCACGCGATGAGTGATGCCGAGTTTATTGCTGAAATGCAGCGGCTTTATGATGGCATTCCTCAAGAAGTATTGAAAAATAAAAATCTCATGCAATTATTGTTGCCAACTTTGCGGCGCGACATCGAGGCATTAGAGTTTTTTAAATATACGCCTAATGTCCCTCTCGATCTTCCATTTTACATTTATGGTGGTAAAAAAGATCCCCACGCGAACCCACCGCGCTTGGAGCATTGGCGCGATTTAACTAATGCACCGACGCAGTTTCGGTGGTTTGAGGGCTCACATTTTTTCATGCAGGAAGACCCTCGGGCTGTGGTAAAGGCAATCGTTGAAGACTTATCGTTGCATGTAACTTTCTAGTTTTATAATGTTTTGCGGATCGAGCAGCACTCCATAATGATCATAGTCCAATGTCGTTCTTAGTGTCGTGCCAATTAGTGTGTCGCTGAAACCTGCCATGTGGTCAGTCAACCTGTGTAGTTCGTCCTGCGCTCGGACTATCGTTGTTTTTCCGTCATATACGCTGGGTTCATATCGGTTCAACGCTTCAGACTGATGAGCATAAATGAGTTGTTTTTGAGCAAAATATGCGGTCTCGTGTTCTGTCTGTGGCGCTTCGCCTATTATGGCCTCCCAGTGCTTTTCGAATAAACCCTCATGTCCGCAGCTTCGCAATAGTTTCGGATGATAAGTTTCAACCAAGGTTAAATTTTCAACGTCTCTGCATTGAATTTTGAGTTGTTGGGCGGTTTCCAGTGCTAATATTCCTCCGAAAGACCATCCACCCAGAATGACTGGCCCAGTTGGTTGAGTAGACATGATGGTCCCTGTAAACGATTTGGCCATTTCTGGAATTTCAAGTGGGTTGTCGTTAAACTCATAACACAGGCACTTAAGAGTGCTACTGGACGCTTGGAACTGTCGTAGAAGTGCCTGAGGCGCACCTGGGGGCATAATAAACCAAGGCCGCGTATTTGATAGAGGCAATCTCAACGTTGAGGTTGAACCAGCCCCTGTGCAAAGGCGGTGTAACCCAGATAGGGTTGGATCCGAAACGAATTGTGCAATTGGAATTTTAACACCCAATAATGTTTCCACATGGCTGAGCAAGCGTAGAGCAAGCAGGGAATGGCCACCCGCGAGAAAAAAGTCTTGTGTTGCGCTGCTGGGTGCTTGGCCAAGCGTACGGGCCCAAATCTTTTCCAGTTCAGAGGTGGCCCGCTGTTGCTGCCTGGGTCTTTGGTTGGGATCGTGATCTTCCACGGTGATTTGACTTGGTAGCATATGTGTCGGCAAAAGCTTGGTCAGATATAAGCGAATTTCCGAAAGAAACTTTGTTGGATCTGATCCGGCGCCAAGCCGGACTTTGGCTTGCAACTGTTGTTCGCCCATATGATCTGTTTGACTCGACAGTGTAGTGCTTTTGACATGGGTATGGGACAGAAGTGCGGATTTGATTTCCTCAAGTTCAACGCGCATGCCGCGGATTTGTATTTGTGCATCCTCTCGGCCAAGACATTCAATCACACCATTCTCGCTTGGCAGTACGCGACCAAGGTCTCCCGTACGATACCAAAGTGTCTTTTCTGAATTTTTTCTCAAAGACAGCGATACAAAACGCGATTGGTCTCTTCTAGATGCCGAAACATATCCCTGCGCCAGTCCAACGCCCCCGATAGCGATCTCTCCAAGAGTTCCATTTGGCATAAGGCGTTGGTGATGATCGAGAATTACTAAGGTTTCACCCCTGATCGCATTTCCAATCGGAAGTGCCTTTGTTTGGGGGAGCAATGCCTGTGGCTCAAGACGGTAGATTGCACTGGTGATGGTTGTCTCTGTGAGCCCATAGGCGTTGAGAAGGGCTATCTGTCCAAGCGTGCTTTGGCGCCACTCTACGGCCAGCTCAATTGGCATCGCTTCCCCGCCCACCAACATCAGTCTAAGCGTCTCGGGGCAAACGGTGGGTGGGCTAAATATAAGTTCCTTAAGATAGGAAGGTGTGACATCGCATATGCTTACACGATACTGGCTGATTTGGCTCCAAAAGGTCTGTGCGGTCCAAAGCTCCGGTCCGCGCATTACCAAACATGCTCCAGTCGTCAAAGCAGAAAAAATTTGTTCCAGTGATGGATCAAGGTGCAAAGGTGTGAATTGAAGCACCCTGTCCGTGGGAGTGCAGTGCAACTCTTCCGACATGGCTTTTATATGAGCATTTAAGGAGTGACGCGCAATCTTTACCGCTTTGGGCACACCCGTTGTCCCAGATGTAAATAACATATAGGCGCAGTCATCAGGGTTTGGTATCGGCACGGTTGTAAGCTTTGCACGGGAATTAGGGTTCAAAACCAGCGTAGGGACATCGCAGAGTGCATTGAGTGTCGGTTTGGAGGCAGCATCGCAGACAATCACGGAAGCAGACGCTCTTGACAAGATTTTCTTTTTGCGTGTTTCTGGTTCGTCCATCGCAAGTGGAACATAGGTAACTCCAAGCCGCATACAACCAAGCAAGGCTATAATGCTCTGCCGCGAGCGTGGCATATGCACAGCGGCGACGTTCCCAGGCTTAAGCCCTTGACGCCTCAAATTAGCGGCAAATGCATCAACTTGGCGAGCGAGGCGCGAATAGGAAAGTGGTTTGGTATCGCTATCAGCCTCAATTAGTGCCGGTGCATGGGGCGTATTTTGCGCCGTGCGCGCAAAGTGATGCATAATATCTTCAGCCCGCGGGAGGGGAGGAGAGGCCGCAACGTAATGAGAATCCAACGCGATTTTGCCTAAAGTTTTGCAAGGACTTCTAACAAGTGCCTGAAGATGTTGACACATCATTTCCGCCAATTTCCCCATTGTCTCGCTTGACCATTCTTCTTTGAGATACTTGAAGCGTAACCGGTATGTTTCCTCTGTTTTCATAACCTCAAGAGATAAACCTGGCTCTCCAAGTTGCGTCACACCGTCGTGCATCTCAATCTTCAGGGAGCCCAAATTTGAGGCGCTGTTGGTGCCTTTGGGTACGAAGTTTTGGAAACTAAATTTACCATGCATCATCGTAGTGTGAGCATGAGGTTGTATGCTCATAATTTTGGCAAATGGGTAGGCCGCATGATCAAGGCAATCTTGCACAGAGGTGCGCAAGCTCTGGATAGCCTCAACCGCGGGTTGGTTCAAATCGATCTGAAATCGTAGAGGAAGAACGTTTACGAAATAACCCACAGAACTTTCAAATCGGGTTTCTGGCCTAATTTGGGCGGTCAGGCCGATCACCACATCATCACATCTTGCAATGCGGCTGAGCAAAAGTTGGTAACTCAGTAAAAAAAAAGTATTGAGATGACCCCCGCCTTGGCTGACAGCACGCATAAGGTCCTGCGTCAGCTCTTTGGGCAAGTGATAGTCTAACATCTGTCCTATGCCTGGTTGTGTTTGCGGCACCTCGGTGCGATCCCCAATAGGAGGGGTGGGCGGTGTCAGTCCATCAAGCTGTGATGTCCAAAATTTTTGATGGACGATCGCCTGATCGCCTTCTAACATGTTATCTTCCCATGCCACAAAATCTTGCATGCTGCCACTATCTGTCGAGTGCAATATGAGAGCCTCTCCGCGCGTTGCGCGCTGATAGGCTTCCGAAAGCTGGGCCATGAACACAACAGTTGAGATGCCGTCGATAACGACATGATGGAACAACAAAAGCACTGTGGTCTCAGAACTAGTCCAGACTGTCGCGCTAAAGGGGGGAACCGTCTCAAGCTGGAAAGGCGTTTGCGAACAGCTGCAAATTTCCGCCAAAAGGTCGTCAAAACACTCTGGGGCCTCGCGGCGCTGAATGGCGAATGGCATTTGGTTTTGGGACATAAACAGTGGTCTGCCTGTTTCGTGATCCTGAGCAATTACACACTGCAAAAACGGGTGCTGAGCTAACACGGTTTTGAGAGCTAGTTCGAAGGCCGCGTGCTGTAACTCTCCCTTAACCGTGAACGCAATAGGGACGTTATATCCTGTGCTTTGTGGATTAGTCATCTGATCCCACCAGATGCCTTGTTGCCCAATCGATAACGAGCAGCATTCCCCTGCTTCGTGCGGGGTTGGTTTGTCCGTGAAATCGCTTTCCATAATCAGTTTGGAAATATGGCCTGCAAGACCCCTAACGTTTGGAGTTTCAATCAGCTCGCGGCCAGATAGCTTTACGCCATAACGTTCTTCAAGCAAAATCATTAACCGAGTTTCAAAAATGGAGTCGGCGCCATAGTCGTGCCATGCACATGTGTCGCTGATTTCATTCTCTGTGAGTGCCAGCTGTATGGCCATAAATTCGCGGATCGTACTGGCGATGTTTTGATCTGATATTTCGTCGTGTGAATCGGTCTCAGCCAGAGAAACAGACTGGCTTACCTGCTGTGAACTCTCACGCTCTTCAGGCTCTTGAGAGGTTGTCGGAACCCAGTAAGAGTCTGTCGCAAAAGGATAGCCTGGCAAGCGTATAGAGATCGGTCGAGCATCAGAATAAAGGTAATCCCAGGGTATATCAAACCCTTCGCACCAAAGCGTACCGAGACGTACCAGAGCGCGCTCTTCTACCAAAGCATTGACAAAGTTCTGCCCCGCAGGGCCGCTTAGTAGATTGCTAAGCGTCTTTGATTTGCTTTGTTCAGTCGATGAAAGACTGAGCCATTCGGGTGGATTTTGAGTAGGCTTTAAAACAAACTTCAGTGCCTCGTTAACCAATTGTTGAAGGTCTTGTATGCAGTTGGCAGTAAAGGCCGCGCGTACTTGCATAGGCATCCGGCCAGTTTGCAGGGTAAAAGCGATATCGCGCAAACTGCTGAGCTGAGCGCCTGAAATCGCAGAGCCAAAGTTTGAGAGGACGCGCCCCAAAGCCTCGGTGTCTCGCCCTGAAAAGACAAACAAATGGCTCTGGGCATTGTCAAGAGTGTTGGGCGTGGATTCTAATATCGGCTCCTCTAGAACAACTTGCACATTTGTGCCACTTAAACCCGTGGTTCCGATCAACGCACGGCGCAGTTCGCCACTTTTCGTCTCCCAGCTTTGAGAGTTTTTTGCGATTGTGATCTGTGAATTTGGTTGCTGAATATCCGAGTGTTGAAGCCCATGAATGGCAGGAATTTTCCTGTTCTGCATTGCCATAACTGCTGCGATCAAGCTAACCAATCCAGAAGCCGCGAAGCTATGGCCCACAAGCGGCTTGATGCTGGTCATAGTGCTTTGCACACCTTGTTGTGAACTTTTTAACGCCTTACTCACCGCTTCATATTCTATTTTGTCGGTTAGGGCAGAACCAACACTGTGGGCCATCACCATTTGAACCTGATTAGGGTCTAGGTGTGCCTTGTCGAGCACTTTTTCGATAAGCTGTGACTGCCGTGCTGGGCTTGGGCTCGCCATCCCAAGCGTTTTTCCATCGTAATTCACCGCACTGGCAGCTAAAATACCATGAATCGTGTTCCCGTCTCTAACTGCATCGTCATACCTCTTCAGTACAATTGCTGCGATTGCATCTCCCGGAACAATGCCTGAAGCATTGGGAGAAAAGACAGGCGCAGGATGGCTTCGCCCAAGCATTTTACTATGCGCTAAACCGAGGTGAGTGATAGGCGATAAAATCAAACTTACACCGCCAGCAAGCGCCATATCACATTCATTATTTAGAAGCGCTTGGCTGGCTTGATGCACGGCTAGTAGCCCGGAGGAACAAGCGGCGCTCAATGCAAAATTCGGTCCAGAAAGATCCAAGAAATAGGCTATTCTTGCTGCCATGCTGGCGATCTGGTTGCTGCCAATCTGGCCGCGCCCCTCAGTCATGAAGCCGTATTCGCCCTCTTCAACACCAACAAAAACCCCACAGTTACTTCCGCGAAGCGCAGCATTCGCAACACCTGCGTCTTCAAAGGCATGCAATGCCTCCTGCAAGAAAAGTCGTTGACGTGGATCGATCCATCTCGCTTCTGCCTTTGATATCCCAAAAGTCAGGGGATCAAATTGATCAATGCCCTCTATGTAGCCGCCAAGAGTATGCAAACCTTCAGCAGTGCCCTTAAAGATCTCAAACTGTGTTGCATCATATCGCGCCGAGGGCATTGACCGGATGGCAGCTTGCCCTGTTTCAATATTATTCCAGAATTCCTCGGCGGTAGCCGCACCAGGCACCCTGCAACTTAGTCCAGCAATGGCTATTTTTGTTGTCGGTGTGGCGGACGCTGTCTGTTCAACTCGTGCGGTTGTCAGTGCTGGTGCAGCTGAAACTATTTTCACAACTGGCGTGTTGTCTCGCAATATGGGAAACAGACGAGATACCGCCGGTGTCTGGGTCTCCAAAAGAAAGTCTCTAATCTGGTTAACGGTACGATAATCAAACACAAAAGTGCTGTTGATATTGTCAAAATCCTTGTTCAAGCTGTCGGTCAGCGCAACCGCCAGAATTGAATCCATCCCATAATCATCTAGCGAGTGATTTGGATCTAAGTCATGAGCCGCCATCCCAAGGGCGTCTCCAATGACCTCACATAAAAAATGTCCCAGCTGGATACGCTGGATGTCTGAATGATCGGTGTGCGTGCTTGAGTGCGGCGTGAGAGGCGGAGCGTGCATCAAAGGTGTGTCTTGCGTTGGAAGGGGGCCTTGCGGCATACTTACAGTCTTCCTAGGCATTACATCATGCAATACGCCATCGCTCTGTGTAACAAAAATCTGCTGTCCGAGACTGTGCATATGAGAAGCTGGAAAGCCAATATTGCAAAAACCAGCCAAAGTAAGCGCTATGCGCCACCCCTCTGAGGTGAGGCCAGGGCAACCAAGTAGGCGCATGTGAGGGTCCTCTACAGCCCACCAGCCTTCTAAAAGTCCAAACGTCAGATGTGTGTAGAGCGCGTTTTGTGCGACCTCGCAGCCAATCAAATACCCACCAGGTTTCAACAAAGCCTTGGCATTGCCAAGCGTTTTCCCAATATCAGCCGTAGCGTGAAGCACATTACCGCAGATAACCATGTCGTAGCTTTGAGGCTCAAAGCCTTGCTGCTCAACACAATTGGAGATGTCCAACCTGTCAAAAGCCAGAAAGGGTGCATCATACTCCACTCGTCCATGTGTCAAAAATGCCGCTGACAGATCCGTGTAATGGTAAGTGTCAATCTTAAGCGATGGCTCAGCGCACAACGCACTTAAAACTTCTGTCGTGGTACTTCCCGTTCCAGCACCAACTTCAAGCAAGCGTAGGCCGCTGTGATTATCGCTTGAATGCACTGCCTTGCATGCGGCGAGGACAGTTTGCGCAGTTCCATTGTGAAACGCCTGAGCAACTGGATTGTGTTTGTGAACATTCTCAACCAACGAAAGGTCGGCATTAGGGAACAAGATTTCAGTCGGTTGAAGCTTGCCAATTAAAATATCTGGCAGTCCCTTTAACCCCGCCTCAACGAGATCGAGACGCGCAATGCGGCTTGGATCGTCAATCCATTTGGCTCTAAATGTCTGCCATTTCGACCAAGCGTTGGTTGGTTCTTGCTCTGCGCTCGGGCTCAACAGTGCAAGAGTTTGCTTAAGCCACAGTTCAAGATGACCAGATGGAGCTTGAAACCCTAACTTCCTGGCACCCACTGCATCAAGCTGCACCTGCAACAGCGTGAGCAAATACGTGTCAAGCTCTGGGATATCACTGCCTTGTGACAGCGTAGCAATGTCAATATCAGGTTGGACGGAAGGAAAGGGTGAATAATCCAGCTTCAAGGGGGCTGGAAGCATGAGCCGCGTGGTACGGCTCAACCCCTCGATATCGACTGGCTTAGTGGTTTTGACCAGCCCGACCTGCTGTTCTGAACTGCTTAACAAGAGATCCAGAGCGGGCATGCCTTCGTCAGCATCTATCAACCCAATCCCAATTTCGTTAAGCTTTAAGAAAGCCTGAAGGGCCGACGCATCAGCAGGCTGCTCCTTGGTGCTGTTCCAATAACCCCAGTTCATGGTTTTGACAGGGTAAGCCAATTTTTGCTCCAGCTGATGGGCTATTGCATCATTGTAGGCGCAACCAGCAGCATAGGCAGCCTGGCGTGGATTACGGATCAATGAAACCACTGAGGAGAACATCAGAATAAAGTCGAGCGGCAGATCCCCAAAGACCGTTTCGATTGCATCGCTCACCTTGGCCTTGGAATTAAAGCCTTTCATAAATGTATCAGCGTTTAAAGATGAAATATCATTTTCTTCAAAGTGTAATGCGGAATGTACAACGCCATGGATCGGCCCAAAGCGCTCTATAATCTGTGTTTTGGCGGCGTCCATTGCGCCAACGTCAGTTGCATCGGCAGATATATAAACTGGCTTTGGCCCAAGCTCAGAAAGGCGTTCAATTTTTGCTGAAATTTTACCATCCAAAGTGCGACGCCCAATCCATATCATCTGAGCACTGGATCCCACGATGACATGTTCACTCCACTTCTCACCCACATCTCCAGCGCCGCCAATGACCACATATGTCCCGTGGGGCCGATATGGGGAAAGGGTGCTTTGACTTTGATGAACTGGAACTAAAATGCGCTCAAAAAAACGTAGGCCCGCATGTGAGCCAAACTCAGAGAAACGAGCAAGTAAAGGATGCGCTCGAGCATGCGTTGGCTGAGCAAAAATCTCTTGCACGTCCCTTGCATTCGGTTGCCAGCCTTTCGGCAAACTAAGAGCTCGATATTTCCAGGCCGTTTGTTCTTTGGCCAAAACGCCAATAACACCGTGCAAGGCAGCCTGTGTCGGGTCTATCTCGTTCTCAGAGGACATTGCAAAAGCGCAAGTTGTAACAAAAGTCCAGCATAGCCGTGTTTGTGGGTGCGACGCGGAGCGAGCGGTTTGTACAACCCCCAGAAGTTCAAGTAAGCAATCCTGTCGGTTTTGATCCAAGGGGGAAAGATAACCAATCTCGGTATGGCCATCAAAATCTGTCGCCGTCAGCTTGCTGGGCGCCACATGAACAACATGCGTCAACGCGCACTGAAATGCGTTCAACCTCAGGTCATTATTTTGGCAAATAAGCAACAGACGTTTAGGCTTTGCGCTGTGGCGCGTTGAGTGGTCCAGAGCGCGCCAACGTGGGGCAAAAGGAATTGCACCAGTTCCATCTGATGGCTCGTCTTCAGGCTCGGGATAATGTTTTGGTTTGCTGTCTACTAAAATCTTCGCCTTTGGTGTTGTGCGTGCATAAGTGAACACGGGCAAATGGAGCGGTTGTGTTCCCACCTCAGGGCTCGGCCAATCAGGCGCAGAGCCTGTCAGCCACGCCTCAGCCAAATTCCGCAGCGCGTCTGGTGCAGCGGCGAGCAAAACAGATTGTACGGCACCCTGAGGCAAGACTGCTGCATTGATTGCCTCCAAAAGTTCATCAGTACCTTGCACCAGTAAGCAAATGCGCTCTTTGCGAGATTGACGGTGGTGCTGCAGTGTATGGGCAATCTGTTGAAGCTCACCTAGCCTAACAGCACTCTTTTGTACCAGATCACCTAGGCAGCGAACATCCAAAATACGCGCACGTTCGTTCCCAGATAAATCAAGCGCTTTAACAAGTCTTAATCGATCCTCAGGTGTGATGCCGAGGTCTTCTAAAGCTTCTGTTTCATTCACCTGATCTGGTGGAACATTCAGAATCTCACCTAATTTTTGCTTGACGTTATCCACAGAGATTCCCGCGGTACGCGGTTCGGACAGCAAGTGGTCGCGCAGCCCAATCAAAGCGGCGCGGAGCCCTTCTGGACGGTCGGCGGATAATGGGAGCGCAACAAACCCTTGTGGGTGCACTGATTTTTCTCTGAGAGCCTGCGGAGGACTTTCAATCACCATATGAACATTGGTTCCACTATGTCCAAAAGAATTCAGCGCCGCGAGCCTTGTACCGCCATCGTTATTCATCCAATCCTGTGGTTTGGCATTGATGCGAAGCGCCGCATCTGAGAAGTCAATCTCGCAATTTAGATTCTTAAACTGTGACATGCCCGGCAAATGCTGATGACGGAAACATAACAGCAATTTGATCAGCCCAAGTACGCCCGCCGCTGCGCTGGCATGCCCGATCACCGCCTTGGCACTTCCGATCTGACAAAAATGCCGACGGGTCGTAAACGTCTTAAACGCCCGAGCTAACGCATTCGCTTCAATTGGGTCGCCCAATGGGGTGCCCGTGCCATGCGCCTCGATATAAGATATCCGCGTAGGGTCGATATCCGCGTGACGATACGTGTCTTGAAACAGTTTTGTTAGCGCAGCCCCATTGGGTGCGGTAATACCATTGCTTGCGCCGTCTTGGTTGGTTGCAGAAGCGCGAATAATGCCATGGATGGGATCTCCGTCTTTCTGCGCATCTGCTAAGCGCTTGAGGACGACCATTCCAACCCCCTCGCATAAAACAGTGCCGTCTGCAGCCGCATCAAAGGCTCGACACTGTCCGGAAGGAGAAACCATACCAACATTTGACAAGGCGCTTGCAACATCTTCGTCAAGATTGGCGTAAACACCGCCCGCAAGTGCCATCGCGCAGTGATTGCTTCGTAGTGCCTCACATGCCAAATGAATGGCGGATGCCGAAGAGGAACAACCCGTGTTAACAACTAAGCTGGGTCCGCGTAGATCTAGATAGTACGATAAACGTGAGGCGATGATTGCGTCGGAGCTGCCCGTAAAAGATGCCTGAGGATCAGGGCTAGATGGCTCGGCGCCAACATATATCGACACGTTTTCTCCCGCTAAGTGTTGCGGCAAGATGCAGGCGTCTTCCAAGGCCCGCCAAGCATTTTCCAGAACCAATTTTTGATGCGAACTCATGGAGGCGGCTTCGCGGGGCGCAATGCGAAAAAACAATCCGTCAAATCCCTCTAAAGCGGTCAACCGCCTGTTGGAACTTACAATCTGCTCACCGCATAGGAGTTTCCAGTATGCATTGGCATCAGGTGCTGATGGGGCTTCGCAAGCTAAACCGATCACAGCAACATCGTTAGAGTTTGTATGTTTGACGCGAGGTTTTTGCGTCGGCTCACGTAAAGCAGCGAGCTTTTCCTTTGCCACTCTCTTGGACAGTGACCCATCCCGAAGAGATTCTATGATTTCGCGAAATGCTTTGCGCTTTGTATCTGTCATTTAATTTCCGCCAAAACGTCCTCGTCAGAGATTGTTCCATCGAAAAACATATTCTCAAGTTCCTCGAGCGTAACAAGTGGCGTTGAGGCAGGGCAAGCCCGCGCCTCAACCTCTTGCAGAATGCCGTTAAGATGCGCTGCAAGGGCATCGATGTAAGTGTGCTCATACAGGATTGATGTGTTCAGTTTAAGGCCGGTCTCTGCGCCTAATTTGGCAATCAACTGGCTGCCGACAATTGAATCTACGCCATAGTCTGAGAAAGGCACATTGAATTCAATTCGATCAGGATGCATATTTAACACATCCGCCACACAATCGCGCACTAAATCATGCTCTGCGGACCTGGCGCTTTGTGCCTGAGGTTTTGGCTTCGATTGAACAGGCTTTATCGCTGTAGCAGCGGTTGTTTCCAACCAACCGTCACTTTGAGCCACAAGCACGCATTGAGCCGCTGCGCGTAATGGCTCAGTGATAGTGTGTGACCGGTAAAATCCAACCTCTGCCAATGCCGCGCGCCACTGATCCACGCCTAGCAACGGCGCTCCTTGAAGTCTTAACTCCTGATCTGAAAATGCCCACCACCCGTCTAATAGTCCGAAAGTTAATGTGCCAAAAAGCGTCTTATAAACAGTTTCGTTGATCAGCAGGTGCCCGTCTGCAGCGAGCGCAGATTTTGCATTCCGCAAGGCGTGCAAAATATCGCTCGTGGCATGCAATACATTCGTTGCAATGACCACATCTACTTGGCTCGATGACGCTTGCGTGGATGAAAATGGTTGGTCAATGTCCCAAAGCTTAAATGACATCCAGGGACGGTCTATGCCAAAGCTTGTGCGCCCATGTTGGATAAAGGATGGCGAAATATCCGTGTAAATGTACTCAATGTTAAGTTCGGCGTCCTCCAGAGCCTGAAGCACCGCTTTAGTTGTGCTGCCTGTCCCTGCGCCAATTTCAACAATCCGAATAGGATAGGAAGGGGCCTTAGCCTGCACGGCCTGAGCAATCTTGACAACGCTGGCGGCTAGTTGATCGTTGAAGAACTGCGACCATTCATTGTTGTCATAAACCTCTTCCAAGGCACCAGTGTCCCCCTTTGGAAAGATTATATCAGGCGCCTCTGTCGCCCCACTCAGGATTTTGGGCAGCCCCTCCAAGCAACGATCTAACAATTTGATCATCCCATCAAAACTCCCCGAGGCAACAGCTTGGGACTTGTAGTCTGCCCAACGTGCACGGGCAGTTTTAGCGTTGATTGTCTGTTCCTGTGAGATGCTGCGCCATTGACCATTATAGTTTTCAACCAGGTTAAACCTCGCAAACACAGCGTCCATCTCAGCCAGCCAGCTTTTGAATTTGTGCTGAAGTTCCAAGCCATGGTTCGGTCCTTTGTAGAACCCAAGCTCTGACAAAATGCTAAAGGCTTGTGTGGCAGCCTCGCGTTCAAACGCCTCAAATGCTTCAGGTGTCAATACAGTTGGGGGCGGGTTTGGCGCATCACTCCAGTCGTAAGAAGTGATTGGGAGCGGATCACGCGTTCGATTAACAAAAGTAAGCGGCTCGTTTTGGATCATATTATCGCTGTTCTGCAAAGTAGGAGGGTTCATCGCGACAATCGCATCCCCCCTATGCGCGTTTATAAGATCAAGCGCGGTTTCAAAGGCCTCAAGCGCGTCAGGTATCTCAAGGGCGCCGCTATTGGGTTCCAATACCGTTCCAGCCACCGCAGGTTTCCAAAACCCCCAATGGATGGTGCCAATCGCGCAGTGTGCCCGTTGGGACGCATCCCGCACCACGGCGTCAGCTGCTGTAATGCCGGTGGCATAGGCGACAGAATTTGCTGTATCCGCAAAGGGAAAGGATTGGGTGGAGGAAAATACGCAAATAAAGTCTGGCTCGGTTACGCCAAAAGCCGCAATTGCCGAGCTGACTCCATCGCGTTTTGTTTCGAAAACTGCTTTGAAGCGAACAGGATCAACGTCAAAAACACCCCCAAACCCAAAATCCATCGCGGCGAAAATAATTCCGTCAAATTGTGTTTCTTTGGCGATGCGCGAAACGATAGTTTTGTTTCGAATATCAGCTTGGATATACGCAGGCGTCTTGGCACCTGTTGCGAACCGCGCCAGTGTCTCTTGCAACGCCTCATCCTCGCGATCAGTACGGCCCAACCAAGTGACTTGCGCATTATAGCGCTCCATAAGGTGGCGCGAGATAATCTGGCCGACAAGACCAGATCCACCAATAATAAGATAGTGGCCGTCTTGGCGGAGCGCTTTCGGCAAGTCCAGACCCGTACTATCAATGCGGTGTAATACCTGTTTGGACCACGCACCATTGCGAAGGCGCAGAGGCATGCTCGCTGTTACAGTCAGAACTGTCTTGAGTTGCATGCTCACTTCGAGTTCTGGGGCACAGATACAGGTAGAAGAGTGTCCACTTTGGTGAAGAGATTGATGTAGTCCTAAAAATCCACCGCCCCAACTACCATCAGAGGTAGAATCCAAAAGAACAAAGCGTAGCGGCCGTTCTGTAAAGTGAATACCCTGAGTTTGCATGGCCTGAAAAAGATTGATCAAAGACAGCTCGCTCAGCTGATCTGCATCCTGTGTGCTGTGGCTTAGCACCAAAATTGGCAACTCTGGATCAACCTCTAGAAGGTTCTGTAATCCTGTGACCTGCTTGGCGAGGTCAAACAAAAATGTCTTTGGAACCAGATCTGCCACGCGCTGGGCAAGGGCTTGAGTAAGGTGATCATGTAAAATAATCAGGCGTTCTGGAAGGGTGCCCATTTCAGGCGTGGTCATACGCCAACTGGGATGGAACAACTGGTTCGAAGACGTTTTGATAGCTGGCGTGGCCTGTCCAGGCATTTTGGGCTGTTTCCAAAACACTTCTTTTTCGAAAGGATAGCCCGGAAGGCTGAGTCGCTGAGGTGACGCATCTTGATAAAGCAAATGCCAATCTATTGATAAGCCCTGCACCCAAAACTTGGCCAAAGACGAAAATTTACGCTCTGCAATCCACGTTTGCTGTAAGGCATTAAAATCAGTATCTTCTGCCAATTCAGAAAGACCTATGTCATTATGAACTGCCGTCCCTTCAAACCAATTGCATGTTGCAGGCTTAATTTGGAGGCAATCATTCAATGCCTGTCTCAAATCACCCAAGTTGGAAACAATAAATGCCATGCGATGCGTCATATGCTCTCGCCCTCCCAAAAGAGTAAAGGCTAACGAATGAAGGGGAGGGCTGTTCTGGCTTAGATACGCCGCAAGTTGTTTAACATGGCGTATGAGCGCGTTTTTCGATCTGGCGGACAGGACGATGAGCGCCGGCTCAGCAATGTCTGTGTTGCGTGTCGTCGCAGCCATGGGTTGCGGTGCCTCTTGCAAGATTGCATGGGCGTTGGCTCCGCCTGCTCCGAAAGACGAGACACCTGCGCGCAATGGGACTTGATCACTAGAAGAGACCCAATCCAAAACACTTTGCGGTACAGCGACCCCAGCTCGGTCAAAGTCAATCCGAGAGTTTGGTGTCTCTGAATGTAGACTGGGGGTGATTTTTCGGTGCTTGAGTTGCATTACAGTCTTCAAAAGACCCGCAATGCCTGCTGCAGCCTCTAAGTGTCCGATATTGCTTTTGACCGACCCAACATATCTTTTAGTTTTCTGCACGGTTGCGAAAGCTTTGCCAATTGCTTCTATCTCAAGTGGATCGCCAAGCTCAGTTCCTGTCCCATGCGCTTCAATATAGCTGACCGTTTCATGGTCAATGTTTGCAGCATCCATTGCCTTGCGTAAAAGGGCTCGTTGAGCCTTCGGATTTGGAACCGTATAGCCATTAGTTTTACCATTATGGTTGACCGCTGTCGCCAAAATTGTAGCGTGTATCATATCCCCATCTCGTTGTGCATCCGCCAGCCGCTTGAGCACCACTGCACCGACGCCCTCACCTGGAACATAGCCATTTGCACCAGCACCAAACGTTTTGCAGCGCCCGTCAGGGGATAGCATCTGTTGCGTAGATGCGCTGATATAGTTCAAGGGATGCAGCAAAAGATTTACCCCACCTGCCAGCGCCATTTCACAATTTCCATGCCGCAAAGCTTCGCAAGCCTCGTGCACGGCTGTAAGTGAAGAGGAACACATCGTGTCCACAGGCGTGCTTGGACCGTTGAAATTCATGAAATATGAAACTCGATTGGCGATGGATGCAAATGATGTTGCCGGAAGCATTGCATCTCCTTCTTGCCAGCGATCAACCGAACTGAGATTGAAGCCAGTGCGCGTGATGCCAGCAAATACCCCAATTTGCCCATCAAATTGTCGCGCAAGTTCAGCTGGACTATAGCCAGCATCTTCGAAAGCGTGCCAGGCGTTTTGCAAGAAGAGCCGTTCCTGCGGATCCATGGCAGCCGCTTCCATCGGCGATATGTGAAAGAAGAGTGGGTCAAATGCTGCGAAATCCTCTAAGAACCCCCCCCATTTTGCATAGCTTTTGCCATCTTTGACCGCCCGAGTGCGTTCTGGGTCAAAAAAATTCTCCAGGCTCCAGCGGTCGGCTGGGATCTCTGTGATACTGTCTCGCCCCGCAGTAAGATTGTTCCAGAATTGCCCTAAATCAGCCGCTCCCGGAAACCGCGCAGCTATTCCGATAATGGCAATTTGCTCATCGTTGGAAGGAGTGAGTGGTATCGACTGTGTGGGCAATGGTAGTTCGGCTTGAGGACTGCCCACATGCCAACGGTTCACAGCCTCCGCGTGATTTGTGAGAATATTATCACTTAACCTATTAAGAGTGTCACTTTCATAGTAAAGGTTTGCAGATATTTCAGGATCAATGTCCAAGAAGGTCTGTGCAAATTCCACAACCATTACGGAATCCAGTCCAAAGTTTAGCATCGGCTCTGTATCTTTGATATTGGAAAGCTCAAGACCAGTAACTAGTGCGATACCGTTACGCAACTTGTCCAATAGAGCGCTTGAAACCTCTTTTGAAAAGACTGCCTCCTCTGGCTTTCTTAGCTGTGTTCGCGTCAGCATTGTCTCCAAGGGCTCTATTTCGAAATGCTCTGTAAGACGCTGCGCATCGCCTGAAAGAACCAGCGTTTCTGGCGCACCGATTTGCAGCGCACTATAAAACGCCTCAAGTCCCGCTTGTGTTGTGAGCGGTTGAAACCCAAATCGTTCATGCCATGAGCTGACGACATATTCAGATGGTCGCATACCACCCTCGTCCCAGAGGGGCCAATGAATTGTTACCAGTTTTTGGGACTGTGCCGACAGGTTCCGTTTGGTGATCGTTCCAAGCCATGCATTTGCTGCAGCATAGTCGATTTGACCACTGTTCCCAAAGGCTCCGGCACCAGAGGAGAAGCATACAAAAAAATCCAGCGTGTCTGGTGCAAGTGCCTTGATCAGGTGTTTTGCACCAACGACTTTGGGGGCCAGAACAGATTTAAACGACAGCTCAGACTTGTTCACGATCAAGGCGTCATTCAATACGCCCGCGCTGTGCAACACTCCATCAATACGGCCAAACTCACGCCTGATCTGATCAATACAGTCAAAGATGGCGTCCTCAGCAGTTAGGTCGACCGTTTTATAAATAAGATTTGGATTCTCAAAACCAAAAGATGTTGGCGCTGGAGACCGGCCAAGCAGAATGACTTTTGCTGTCGGTGCGTGGTTTAAAATCTCAGAGGCAAAAATACGCCCCAATCCACCATTTCCACCCGTTATTAGATATACTTTTCCAGCCTGCCAACAGACAACTCCTTTGGGTTGGGCACACTGCCTCCAACCACAGGTTTGCCATTTTCCTCGCCGATATCGGAATAGTGGTGCAAGATGTTGTGATATCTCTCCCAAAGCATCGTTCAACTGAGCTTCGTCGCTCAGACTATCGGACAGCACGTGTAAGATCTGTAGCCTTGGGCCAGTGTGCTCAATATGCGCGCAACTTACCATTGCACCTAGGGCTTCAAATTCAGGCTCAGTTACCACCACTTGCCATAGGGTCTCATGGTCAAGGTTAGAAGCCTTTTTAATAGCCAAAAAAAGTTGAGTGGCCACGTCTTCGAAAGAAGCATCAGGCCCGTAAGACCACCGAGCCAGATTGGGCAGCTTTACCGGGAGGTCTGGAGCATCGTCCCGCTCAATTAAGATGGTTTTACTCACAATATGTCGATCGACAGGGATTTCAGCGTCGATCCAATGTGGTGTGGCCATTAACGTTGTTGGGCTTATTACACTTATATTATTTTTTGCGGATTCACGTTTTTTCACTTCGCGCTCTACCCAATGTCGTTGGCGCTCAAATGGATAAGTTGGCGCATTTAGACGCCGTACCTGTGGCCCGCCTGATGGCGATTTATTTTTGTCCCAATCCGCCCCGTCTAGCCAATCTTGTACCGCCCTTAAGGGTGGATCAGTCGATAGATTTTTGGGAACTATCCCTGTCTTTCCAAACGTCTCAAGCGCGCTGCATAGTGCCCCTGTATCCTGCACGTAGACAGCAAGGCGCTCTTTTAATGAGACGCGACCAACTCTGTAAGTATAAGCAAGTGCTTGTAAATCCGTGGTGGTGGCTGCGCGAAGAAACGCGGCGATTTTTGTCGCGTATGTTTGTAAACTACCTTTGCTTTGTGCGGATAACGTGAACCAAACAGGGCCACTTACGACTGATTGTGTCGTCGGCATTGGTGATTCCTGGACGATCAAATGAGCGTTGGTGCCTGTGGCCCCAAAAGAGCTTACACCTCCGATGCGTGGCCCACCGTTTGATGGTGCTGGCCAGGGGGCAAGATTGTTCTGCACAATAAACGGTGTTTTTTTAAGATTAAGATGTGGGTTCGCTGGATCGGCATGCAGCGATGGCACCAGCTGCTTGTTTTTTAATTGCAGCACCATTTTAATCAGGCCACTTATCCCTGCAGCTGCCTCTGCATGACCAATATTGGTTTTCACAGACCCCAAGGAGATCTGATACCTCGCATCGCGATCCCGAAAGGCTTCGCTAAGCCCACGGATTTCAATGGGATCACCCAAAGAGGTGCCTGTCCCGTGAGCCTCTATCGCTGAGATATCATCCACATCCAAACCAGCGTTTTGAAGGGCACGATTGATCAATTTAGACTGAGCAGCTGGACTGGGAACAGTGAAGCCGCTGACCTGTCCTACATGGTTGATCGCCGTTCCAGAAATTACCGCATGGATCGGATCGCCATCCGCAAGGGCTGCATCCAAAGGTTTCAAAACTATGGCGCCAATGCCTTCCGCCGGGACATATCCATCTCCACCAGCACCAAAGGCCCTACAACGACCATCACTAGAAAATAAATTACCTTGTCCATAGGTTTTGTATTTAGCAGGATGCAACGACAGGTTTACTCCGCCGGCAATGCACACCTCGCTGTCACCGGATCGAAGACTGTTGATGGCCATGTGAACTGCCACCAACGAGGATGAGCAAACTGTATCTACCGCAATGCTTGGGCCGTCAAAGTCGCAGAAATAGGACACCCGATTGGCGATCTGTGCCATATTGAGAGACAGTGGCAAATCAGTTTTATGCTCATCAGCTTCAGCCACAACCAAGGTGTAATCCTTGTGCATCACACCTGCAAATATACCAACGCGACCGCTGTTTCGGAGTGTTTCCGGGGTGTGTGCAGCATCTTCAATGGCGTGCCAGCATGTTTCTAAAAACAAGCGTTCTTGTGGGTCGAGAAAGGCCGCTTCTCTGGGAGATATGCGAAAAAATTGGGCATCAAAGCAATCATGCTGATCAATAAATCCACCCCATTTGGAAATTGGCCGCCCTGTGCGAGATTTTAGATGGGCATAATCCTCATGACGCCAGCGGGTATTTGGAATCTCAGTGATACAGTCTGTCCCATTCCTCAGGTTGTCCCAGAAGATGTCAAGATTGGGGCTTTTGGGAAAGCGCCCTGCCATACCAATGATGGCAATCGGCGCGTTGTCAGGGCTGGTTTGTTTTTCCCTCTTTGGCAAAGATATTGGCTCATGAACTGGTGTATGGGTCGCCAAATGGTTGGCCAGAGCAGTGAGGTTTGAATGCTCAAACAACAACGTTGGTGGAACATCTACATGGAAGGCTTGCCGAATTTGATCGGAAAGCTCGAGCAATTGTGCGGACTCAAGTCCTTGCTCATGGAAGCCAACACTTGGGTCTATAGTCTGTACCGGAATTTGCAATTTTTCCGCAAGCATCTCTCTTAACTTAGTTAATGACGATGGCGGCGTGGCGACTGTTGGTGAGGGCTTGTGCGCGCTCACTAGGGCACAACTGAAACCAGAAATCTCGGCCAGAACATCGCCAATTTCGTTTGCAAAGGTGATGGTACGCATCAAATACTTTGAATCCTGATGACAGGTAGCTATTTCTGCTTGGACATAGCAGGCATCACGGATCGGTGCGCGCCAGGTGAAGCTCTCAACAGAGAGTGGCATAAACAATTTTGCGTCGCCATCAATCGTTGCCGCAAAAATCATTCCCGTCACCAAACTGGCCGCATCCAAAAGCGTTGGATGAAACAGAAACTGATGCGCAGCACGTTGGGCTGTCTCAGGTAAAGTTAAATGCGCTGTCAGGGCGTCTTCCGTTAGCCTGTAGCTCCCCAATGCCCGCATAAAACCGCTATGCACAAGACCTGACCGTTCACATCGCGCATAAACATCTTCTAATGGTTGATCCAGCGTTGAAGACGCAGGTATATCAATGCGGTGCGCAGATTGTGGATTGTTTGGATGAGCTTCCACAGTGACGTATTTAATCCCCTGAGTGTCGGAAAAAACTATCTGTTTTGAAGCGCCTTGCAAGTCTGACTTGATAAACAGTTGTAAATCATAGCCTGTCTCAATGTGTATAGGTTTTAGAAAACACAAACGCGATAGTCTCCAGTCCTGAGGGTTGTCGCCGTTTTCGATCAATGCTTGATAGGCGAGATCGATCACGCTGAGCCCTGGCAAGATTCCAACGCCATTTGCCTGATGCCCGGCTACTACTGGGTTTTTGGATGTCAAAAGAAAGTCTTGTTTCATGTGGTCCACCAAAAATTTTGAGTGGGTGAGACTTGTGCGTGAGACGTCTGGTCAGGCGTCAGTGAAATCAGACTGCGCGATGGCACGCTGAGTGGCTGTTTGATGTCAGATGGCTCGCGCTGTTCGTTCCATCTTGAGAGCAAAGCATGCGCATTAGTACCACCATCCGCAAAAACGTTAACGCCTGCCAATTTGCCTGGTAACTCCGTCAAGGAACACCCAATTTGTGGAAGCTCAAATCCTGTCAGATCCGCAAAAGGCATTGGCTCTGCGCCTGAGAGACAGGGGGCGACTTCACCATGGTGAAGCATAGAAACGACTTTGATAAAGCTGGCGATGGCTTCAGCGCTGAGGGGATGCCCAATATTTGGCTTTATGGAGCCAAGCATACGCCGGCCAGACTGGGTGTGGCCATATGTTGCGGAGATTGCTTTTAATTCCAGCAAGTCCGTAACATGGTGTCCTGACCCGTTTACTTCAATATACCCAATCTCTTCTGGTTTGCGCCCAGCACTATCTATCGCTTGCCGCATTACATCAGCTTGGGCTTCGAAGTTTGGCGTACTTGGGCCGGCAGTACGTCCGTCATTGTTTAGCGCAATGGACTCAAGTACCGCATAAACTGCATCCCCGTCAGCAAGTGCTTGCTCTAGAGTTTTGAGTAGTACAACCCCGCATCCCTCCCCCAAAGTCACGCCATTTGCGCGTTTGTCAAAGACGTGGAAGGGCCCCGTTTGTGTGCCAAGACTGCGATGACTGAACATCCGGGCCGGGCCGTCATCCTCCAGTACATTGACACCACCGACCAACGCTCCAGTGATTTCGCCTGTGCGTAATGCTTGCAATGCGGTGTGCATGGCGACCAAAGCAGACGCGCAGGCCGTATCGATTACCATCGAAGGACCACGTAAGTCAAAGAACTCTGAGACCGTTGCCGCTAGATAATTCTGGCCAACTACTCTAATTGGATGCGCAACGTCTTGCAACTGCGCATCTGCAGGCATGTTCTGCGCGCGGGCACCGAGATAAACTCCAAAATTTTGTTTCTTAACATCGTCGAGAGTGTAACCACCATGGTAAATAGCCTCTAAGGCCCCATCTAAAATCAGCCGAGCTTGTGGAGACATGGCACGCGCGTCAGGAAGAGGAAGACGATAAAAATATGGATCAAAGCGATCCAGCCCATTGAGTAGTGCAGCCTGACCCATAGCAGCGAGAGCAGGTCTGGACCCTGGTATTGGATGAATGGCACTCTTCCCTGAGCGAATAAGATCCCAATAAGAACTTAGATCAGGGGCATCAGGAAAACGGCACGACATACCGACAATTGCAATCTTTGCACCTTTTGCGCTGGGGGATGTTTCTTTGGCCTTTGCAACGAAAGATGTTACCTCAAAGTTGCTTTTGGGTTCATTGGTAGCGATCAACTTGTTTATAGCGTCTGAATGATGTTCCATTAGCCAGATAGCCAGGCTTGCGATTGTGCATTTCTCATAAAGTAAACTGGGATCAAGTTGTTGGCCCAGCACAGCACCCAAGCGCGATTGAAGCGAGTTGATCAAAATGGAATCGACGCCATACTCAGCAAAAGTTGTCTCTGGCTTGATCCGGCTGCGAGCGATTTCAAGTTCGCTTGCAACCAGCTCGCTTAAATAACTCTCAATTCCTGAGGAAGGGGCAGTGGTTTTTGAGGCGTCAAGCCGCGCGGGTGCTTTTGGAGGTATCAGGGTGCTTGGCAAAACCACGCAGGCGCCTTTGATCTCCATGGCTCGGTCCAATATATTGAGACCCTCAGCGTTTGTGAGTGTGGCATATCCCATCGCCGTCATTCTATCTGACGTAACTTCGCCCATTCCCGTCTCCCGCCAATTGGGCCATTGCAGGCTTAGCATTCTGCATTCGGTTGATTTGTGCGTGTGATATGTCGCAAAGGCATCCAAAAAGGCGTTGGCCATTGCATAGTCACTTTGTCCAACGGCCAAAGCAGGTTCAGCAGCCGTCAATGAGGAATACAATATTGCATGTGTTGCGCCCTGATTTCTCAAAGCATTCCATAGAGCAACTAATCCTGTGGTCTTGGGCGCTAAAACTTCGGTAATACTTTGAGGTGTTTTTTTGATGAAGGCCGGTGTGATTTGGTCGGCTAAGCCCGCGCAGTGAACCAGCCCACCGACCGGGCCTATTTTAATCTGTGCTTGTTTGATTTTACTAATAACTGCGTCAGGTTCAGTCAGATCAAAATCCAGAACCTCTAACGCAGTGGCGCGTTTAGCAAGATCAATCAATGTTTGGTATTGAGCGGAACCACCCTTGGCAAGTTTATCCCAATCTGAGCGAGGCGCAATTGGCTTGCGACCCGATAGTACCAATCGTGAAACACCATGCTGCATTACCAAATGCTGGGCGCAAAGCAAACCTAGCCCTCGTGTGCCCCCTGTAATCCAAACAGCTTTGTTGGACGGAAAAGAATGAAACGGCTTGGCCTTCGATTGAAACAAGGACAGATCCCTATACCGTGGCACAAACCTTTTCTGACTGCGCCAGATCACGCTGGGTGACACTCCACAATGCATGATCTCTTGCACTGTTGTTTGTGCAATAAACGACATTGGCGTAGCAGTATCAAAATCAACATGGCCAGCGTGCAATCTGCTGTATTCTTGTCCTAGCATTCTCGCCAGCGCCCCTATTAGAACCCCCCCATCTGGCTGTCTGGGGCTGTCTGCGGAAAGCCCTTTGGACACCACAAGATACCGCACTGAGTCCGAGTGGCGCGCCATTGCCTGAGGCCATGGCAGCCAATCAAGCTCTTCAAGCGGTAGCTCGGAGCAGGGCCGGCAATCAATCAAGGTGTCGATTTCCTCTGAAATCGCTTCAGTAACCCTTACAACTCGGGCGTCTTGTAACCGATGCGCGATCTGCTCTGCTAATTTGTCAGTCTGCTCATTGCAGAGCACAGCTATAACACCAGGCGTTGGATGTGCGTCAGAGGCGTCTTGGTTCAGATCATGTGGTTCCCATGAGGATGTCAAAAGTCCCACTGGTAAAATATCAGGGACAGATTGAATTGGTTCCTTAGCGGTATTCACCCAGTACTGTTGCAAATCAAATGGGTATGTCGGTAAAGACACACGGCGCGGTTGGCTTTGTGCAAAAAGCTGATCGCTAAGAACCTCGTTGCCAGCCATGTATGTGTGCGCGAGACGTAGTAAATCAGAGGTCATCTCCGTGGTTGAATGTGTGTTGGTAATCGTTAAGTTTGCCTCATCAGAAACCCAGCTCGCAAGCTTGGTCCGTAAATTGTCAAGATCCTTGGCAACAATTGCCAGACGCACAGGGTTGTGACGGCGCCCCATAAGCAGTGTGTAGCTGACATCGATAGGATCGAGTTTGCTGTTACTGATGTGATCAGCAATACGGCCTACAAGTGATTGAAGTTGCAACATTGTGTGCGCGCTAAACACAAACAAGAAATCTGTGCTCAAGTTTGTTCTTGGTAGCTCTTCTGGTGGCTCTTGCAATATTACGTGTGCGTTGGTGCCACTAAATCCAAAGGAACTAATACCAGCGCGTTTTGTACCCTCCCGCCATTCATGAGGCGCGTTGCTGAGCACAAAGGGACTGTGCTTTAAATCAAGTGCCGCGTTGGGTACCTCAAAGTTACACAAAGGGGGCAGGCAATCATGCTTGATCGCAAGCAATGCACGAAACAGCCCAAAAATACCTGCGGCGGCCAAAGTATGCCCCAATGTTGATTTGATCGAACCAAGACCGATGCTCCCAGGTGCAGCTGATTTAAAATGCTGCGAAAGCCCATCAAACTCTACTGGATCGCCTAAATGCGTTCCAGTGCCATGGGCCTCTAGCATACCGATTGAATCAGGGTCGATGTCATAAGCATTATAAATTTTCTGAAGTAAGGATGCCTGTGCAAGCCCGTTTGGTGCTGTGATGCCATTGCTCGCACCGTCTTGGTTCATACCTGAGCCAATTATCACTGCCTGTATAGTGTCACCATCTGCCATTGCTTTGCTCAACGGTTTTAAAATTACAGCGCCAACACCCTCGCCAGGGACAAACCCATCGGCTCGATGGTCAAAAGCATGACAGCGGCCTTGCGCCGAAAGCATGTTGGCGCGATCCGCGAACGTAAAAAAACTTGGAGTGCTAAACAGTGCAACGCCACCCGCTATTGCCATATTGCACTCTGCGTTACGCAGGCTCTGACAGGCCAGGTGAATGGCAACCAAAGAACTGGAGCATGCCGTATCCACAGAGACTGCAGGTCCATCAAGATCAAGAAAATATGACAGCCTGGCAGGAACAACGGATCCAGCCGCTCCCCACATAGATTGGGCAGGAGCCTCAGAGCCAAAGAGCTGGAAATAGTCCCCTGGGTAACATCCCGCAAAGACACCTGTCTGTTTGACGCCTTTCAGCGAAAGACTGTCGCCAGCATAACCAGCATCCTCAAGCGCTTTATAGCCTGTCATCAAAAAGGCGCGCTGTTGGGGATCCATATACCGAGCCTCGATCCCAGCAATGTTAAAGAAGCCGGGATCAAAACCAGAAATATCGTCAAAGAAGGCACCGGCGAAATCAGTGTCACACCAACGCTCGGAACGCCCAATGATGCTCTCCCCAGAATGAAGAACCTCCCATAGCGCGTCCATCGTATCCAACCCAGGTGCCATCACGCTGGAGCCAATAATTGCAATATGATCTTCAGGTTTAGAAACTCGCTGCACCTGTTTAAGTGACTGGCATGGCGTAACAGGCAGCTTAACCTTAGCGTGTTCAAGATGAGCGGCGAGCTCCTCTATATTAGGATGTGCCCAAATGTCAGATGACTGGACGGAGACCTTCGTGTCCTGTGTGAGCCGCTCGGCAAACTGATCAGACCTCAGCGCATCAAGGCCAAAATTAGTAAAGTGTTCGGTTTGATCAAGGGCGCCGGTAGTCACTTTTAAAATATTTGCCAGATTTCTTTTAATCTGATCCACGTATCTAAGTTCATGAAATGGCTTGATAGTTTGTAGGTGCTCGGAAAGTTTGGCAGGGCTGGGGTAACGATATAAATCGCCAGATTTGAGGTCTGTTCCAAGCTTTGTATTTAATTTCTGAATCATCTGTGTGCCACTAAGGGAATCAAGCCCGTAGTCCGTAAATGCCTCATCTGTGGCAATTTCCATCTCACCGCCCAAAACAGAGCCAACAACTTTTTGGATCCTGGTTAGATAACCGCTTGAAAGGCTCTGTGGTTTTTGTAGTGGCACTGGTTTGGGGCGTTGGGTTTGCACACTGTGTTGCACAGCTCCATCACTGCGTGCCAAAATAATCTGCTGTCCAAAACGATGTGCTGAGTGAAGCGGCGTATCAGCCTTTAAATATCCAGCTTCACTCAAACATGCTCGCCAAGTATTCGGAGCAACAATAGGGCCGCCCGGCAAGCGAAGTGCACTGTCTGCAAACCCCCACCAGCTTTTCAACGTCCCAAATGTCAAATGTGTCAATAAAGTATTATGGCTTAGTTCGTTGAGAACAAGCAATCCACCGGGCGTTAGTAGCATCTTTGCCTGTCGCAATGCATTGGCAATGTCATTTGTTGCATGCAGGACGTTTGAGGCGATGACAATATCATAGCTTTGTTTGACGAACCCTTGATCTGGTGCCGAGTGCTCAATGTTTAATGTTTTAAATCGCATTGTTGGGACATGAGCCCCAAAATTAATTTGCGCAGTAGTAAAGAAAGCGGAAGAGACATCCGTGTATGCATACTCACTTACTTGTGGCAATTGCTGGGTGTCTTGCAATGATTGAATTACCTGCTGGGTTGTCCCGCCCGTGCCGGCCCCGATTTCGAGGATTTTGATTTTCTGGCCCGCACTGCTGAGCGTTTTTGCCTCCCCAATAACAGCCTGCGCTGTCCAGTGGTTGAACGTATCCGCCAGCGCATTCCCGTGATACAAACCCTCAATGAGATCTGTCTTGCCATCTGGAAAAAGTACATCGGTTCCACTGACCGCACCGCTCAAAATGTCTGGTAAGGCCAACAAAGCTGCATTGAGAATAGGCAAGCGAGCAGCGAGTTCAGGCTGGTCCATCCAACTGTCTTGCTGCTGACGCCAAGCCCGCCAAGCGTCCTGTGACACCATAGTCTCAGGATAAGCCTCTAAAAGCTCAGTTGTGGCGCGTGTCCAAGGGTCACAAAATGCAACACCGGGCGTTTGTAACTTTGCAAGCTGAGCGTGCAAAACGGGAGCAATGGCTTTTTCGAGCGTGACAATATTCTCAAGCTGTGGTTCGAGAGCCGCCAGAGTTTCCGTCTTGGCAATAAGCTGAGGCAAGGGACGAATTTGCGAACAAGTTGCCAGCGTGATCTGCGTCTGCTGGTCGATTACAGGCACATCAACCGCTCGGGTGGTTACCATATAACCGAGCTGGTCGTGCCCATCGGGAAGTGACAACAAGACCTCAAGGGCTTCGTTTCCTTGTTGCGGCGTGATCGACGCCATTCCTTGCTGTGCCATGCGTGTGCGGTACGCGTCACTCGCAACAACCCCGACATCTCCCCAGTAGCCCCAGTTCATAACCTTCACAGGACAGTTGAGCTGAGGTCGGAGCGCGGTTGCAAAAGCATCTTTGAAGGCGCAGCCCGCTGCATAATTGCTTTGCCCAGGCGAAGGTGTGAAGGCAATCATGGATGAGAAAAACAACACGAAATCAAATGGTTCTGCAAAAAATGCCTCTATGGCATGCACGCTGAGATCAACTTTGGCATGCAGTGCATCTTGGAAATCTGTATAACTCATCGTAGCCACGCTTGCGTCGCGTAGCGTGATAGCGGAGTGTACGAGGCCGTTAACCGGTCCGAAGCGTTGCCTGATTTGACGCTGTATTTGACTCAATGCCTGTGGATCATTTGCATCCACACTAAAATAATCAGGGCACGGCCCAAATTCAGATAAAGCCGCTTGGGCTGCTTTGATGTCGGAATCAATCGCACGTCGTCCCAACCAAATCACTTGGGCGCCATACTGTCGGATGACATACTCACTCCAGGCGCGACCTAACCCGCCAGCACCACCCAGAACGACATAAACGCCCCCTTGGCGATAAGCTGTCTGATCTTGAATTGCGTCAATCTGGGTCTCTATCAAACGATGCCGGTACCAATTTCCAAGCCCATGTTTTGTGGGGTTGCGGAACGCAAAGGAAACACCCACGCCATCCTGAGGAAGTTTTGACAAGCCCGCAATCAAAGCTTCATCCGGCTGAAGGCTCAAAGGCAGGTCGATAACTTTAAGCTGCCAACGATGCATTTCACGATTAATAGACCCGACAAAACCATGAATGCTGGCTTGCTCGGGATAAATTGTTTCATTATGCACTTTCATGGTCTGTTGAGTGATAACCGTAAGATCCAGTGGCCTTGCGCCTTGACCCTGCGCGACCATTTCTTTGAGAGCACGGAAAAGCAGTTCAACACCGTGGATCTGCGCTGTGACCATCTCAGATGTAGGGGCAATCTCTGAAGGTTTTGGCGCCAACCAGATCAGACACTGGTTGCGCGACAAAAGATCTGTGAGCGCCACACCAAGCTCAGTATTGTCAATATTCGCTGAGATTTCCCAAAAAGTTTCAGCTTTGTCTCGTAGTGTTTGACCAAGTCTGCGATCATAGCCTGGAGCTGCAATGGCTATAAATGGTGAGCTCTGGCCTTCCTTAAGGGTTGTTTCAAATCTCTCAAAAACTGGCTTGAGATAGGTGTGTTGCTGGGCAGTTGGGGCAGAGACTTGCACTGACCCCGGATCGGTAACCCAGAAATTTTTACGCTGAAACGGCGTTTTGGGCAGGCGCAGACGCTGCAAGGACTGCCCCGTAAACATCGTATCAAAAGGCATATCAACGCCTGCCTCAAATGATTTGGCGATTATTTGAAGCAGCTCTGCGCGTTCGCTGTGGTCTGAACCATGGAGCCTACCAATTGCGTTTTGCGCGGCGCTCTCTGCGTCTACAACATCCGATCGTTGCGCTTCGGATTGCGATGTATTTAGGAAAGTATCAATCGCGTCCTGCAATTCGAGATGGGTTTCAATTACAACAGCAAAGCGATGTCGCTTATGGGTGCGCCCGGTCAGTAATGTCAGACTGAGGCTGGCCAGATCATGGTCTTGGAGTCTCTCCGTATGCAAAGGCTCGTGAAACGCGCGCATAGTGGCGCGCAACTGATCATCGGTAGCGCCTGAGAAAACAACAAGATGAGGACCCAACCCAGTAACTTTTGAAACAGCAAGAGGTGGCTCTTCAAGTACCAGATGCGCATTGGTGCCACTGAAGCCAAACGCGCTGACACAGCCCCGCCTCGGTGTGGTCGTTCTCGGCCAGGCTTTGGAGGTGTGGTTCACGTCCAATGGGCTTTGATCAATACTAAGCGCAGGGTTGGCCTCAATGAAATTAATTGACGCTGGAATGGTCTGATGGCGCATTGCCAGCAAAACCTTCAGCACTCCGGCAACCCCCGCTGCGGCACCAGCATGACCAATATTACCCTTGATAGAACCAAGTGCGATCTTATTTTGCAGTTGAGAAGGTATATTAAAACAATTGGTTAATGCCTTAAATTCGATAGGATCTCCCAACTTTGTGCCAGTCCCATGTGCCTCAATCATTTGAATACTGTGGGGAGTTATCTGGGCCGTCGTGTAAAGATCACGCATCAATTTAGTTTGAGAGCTGGCGCTTGGCGCTGTCAAACCATTGGTAGCACCGTCTTGGTTGGTGCCACTGGCTTTAATCACGGCACTGATTGAATCCCCCGCTACTAGTGCGTCTGCCAAACGACGTAAAATAAGCGCGCCAGCTCCCTCACCCAAAACAAAGCCATTCGCTCGCGCATCAAACGCGAAACACTGACCCGTTTGGGACAACATTTGCGCGTTATTAGCTGCATCAAACAAACGGGGAGTACATTGCACCGTTACACCGCCAGCTATTGCAAGGTCGATCTCCCCCGAGCGCAATGCCTTACAGGCGAGGTCAATTGCAACCAAAGCACTGGAACAGGCGGTATCAATCCCTAAGGCTGGGCCCTCAAGATCAAGCACATATGCGATCCGCGACGCGATCACTGAAGGCGCATTGCCCCAAAATGCCTGCGGTGGGGTTTCGCCGTCGAATAAATCGCGGTAATCACCATCGCTACACCCAGCAAAAACGCCACTGCGCAGAGCTTTCAGCGCCAGCCCTGCATAGCCAGCATCCTCTAGAGCATGCCAGCATTCCTCCAAAAAAATTCGCTGTTGTGGATCCATAAAGCGAGCTTCTTGATCCGCTATTCGAAAGAACCGAGCGTCAAACCCAGCGATGTCCTCCAGCAAGGCGCCGTGGCGACAGTACCCGGCCATGCCTTGATAGCGCTTGTTTAGATCCCACCTTGTAACCTCTTCTACCAACTCTTGACCGTTTTTGAGCACATCCCAAAGCTGATTTAAGTCTTGTGCTGCCCCAAAGCGGCCACTTGCGCCGATGATGGCAATGTCACCGACCCCAAACTCTTGGTGCGGTTGCACATTCGTTGGCCGCTTGCGTTCTTTAAACGATACACTTTTTGAGATGCCACCGCGCAAAGCCTCCAGTTTTTGAAGTAAATCGGGCTCAAGCGCTTTGGTTTTTATACGCGTGCGCTTCCGGGGCTCTGGCTGGTGCGGCGTCGTTGCTGTATCAAAATCGGGTAAAGCGCGTAGCTCGCGCTTGGCCTCAGTCGGAAAAGACATCAATGCGCGGTGACCAGGCAACAAAGTTTGATGAGCATCAGCAACGCGCGCAATAAACTCGGCATCATCATGTAAAGGTTGCGTGATGCGCGCCATAGTTTCCGTGGATATGCGACGCGATTGAACCAGCTCAACGCCCGCTTTTTCAGTTGCAGCAAGCACGTCATCTACGCGGCTTTTGCAGAATGGCATGGACATTAGCGTGCTGCCCGTTCGGTAAATTTCTGCAACTGGATCAAAGCAGGAGATGTATTTGCGGAAATCATCGAAAGCGGACACCTCGGGGCTGCCAGAAACTGACAAAAAGGCTAAGGAGGGATGTTTGGCCTGATGCGTGGGATCATAAGCGCCGTCCTCAGCCTCGCCATCAAACGAGACATAGACTGGTAACGTTCGTTCAAAAAATGTCTTTAGTTTGGCTGTAATACTATGAAAAAAAACAGGGCTTGCATAAACCACCAAGTCGGCCTCTTGCCACTTCGGCAGCATTTTATGCGTCATATCATCTTGGTGGATGCATACTTTTTCCTTATTAAACCTCTTGTTGAAACAGGCAAAGCAAGCTGTGCAGTAATCAATATGAGTGTCGTGTATATCGAAATCCGTTACGTCTGCCTCAGCTGATCGCATGCCTTTGATCAGATGCTTCAGCAACAGAGACGTCTTGGATTGAGCGGCGTTTCGAGGGCTGGAATTGATCGTAACTATTTTCATCAATCAAAATCTCCAACATCAATCCACTTGCCGTCATCATCTAAAATCTCAAATAAGCTTTCTTCAATGCTTGGGAGGTGACAGACGATGTGAGCAATCTTTTTGGACCCTTGGTGCGCAGCGATTTGCGACATCAGATCCCTTGTTTGGACAAATAAAATCTCTGCATCCGCTCCGCGTCCACTTCGGCCTGCAAATAAAACGCTGCACTCATGTGTTTGACAGTAAGCTCTGCTAATTTGCTTGACTTCGGGGTCTTCGGTGAGAAGCAGAATCGTCCCTTCAGGCTCCAGCGTCAAACTATCCAAGGCCCTAACAACCTCTCCTAACAAACCTTCTTTGGAACTGCGTTTAAGGGCGTTGGTGGACTCTTTTTCCGTCTCGCTTCTGTCCGCTAATGCAGGTTTTACTTCCCCACTGGATTCATGCAAGTGGCGCGCGAGCTTTGAGACATTGTTGTAGTCAAAGATCACGGTTGTCGTCAGTGGCATATCCACCGCATCGGCAATGTCATTCACCAGATTGACTGCAAGAATTGAATCTACCCCATAATCAGCAAAACTGCGGTCCTTTTCAATCTTGCTAGGATCAATTTTGAGCGCCTGGCTGACGTGATTACGAATGTTGTTTTCAAGGGCGTTCAGATCAGAAATATCTTGTTCCATATCCCTGAAGATAGCAGGCCAAGCTTGTGCCGTGATAATCTGTTGACCAAGCCCATGATGCTGGCTCGCTGGATATTCTAGAGCGCTAAATCCAGTCTCCTCAAGCAGGTTTCGCCAGTTTTCTTTTGAAAGGCCTGGACTGCCTTCAAGACGCAGCTCCGGATCATCATATGTCCACCAGCCGTCCAACAATCCAAAAGTAACATGTGCATAAAGAGCATTATCGCTAAGTTCATTTAAAACCAGAAGTCCGCCAGGTTTTAACAAACTGCGTACATGCGCCAATGTGGTGCGCATGTTGCGGGTGGCATGTAAAACATTTGCCGCAACGATGACGTCAAAAGAGGCTGGTGCAAATCCTTGATCCTTAGGCTCACTCTCTATGTCGAGACACTGCCCCTCCACATAAGCATAGCTTTTGCCAAACCGGTCTAGCCCATGTTCAACGAAGCGCTTGGATTTGTCAGTGTAAACATAAGCAGAAGGATCGCTGGAGCCCTCGGAAAATGCAGCCAACAAATGGGCTGTGGTTCCGCCAGTTCCGGCGCCAATCTCCAAGATGCGGGGCGTTTTTGCGGCAACATGTCGCAAGACCGCCTTGACTAAGATCTGGTTGAACAGATCAGCAGTAGGGTTTTTGTTATAAATAGGGTCTACCAAATCCAGGCTACTTTGTGGAAACAGCACGTCTGTTGCTTTGTACTGTCCCGTTAGAACTGTCGAAATTTTTGGCAATACAGCCTCTAACAACGGAATGCGTGGCGCAAGATTCGGGTCTGCCATCCAGTTGTCGCGCGCGCTATGCCATCTTTTCCAGAGTAATTCTTGACTTAGGTCATTTGTGCTTGGAAAGTTGGCCAAGAAACGCTGTGTCGTCTTCCACCAAGGTTGGAAAAACGATGTAATTGCGGCGTGTTCAGGGAGGAAGCTGCGCAGTAGGTCAGCAATTTGTTGATCTAAATCAATCGGCAGGTCTGGTAAAGCCTGTGCGGTAACTCGTGAGCGTAGTCCTTTAAAACGAAGCATAATCTCGCCCGATGCTGACGCAATAACTAAGTTAAGACATTGCTCGGTTGTGTTCGTATCCACCTCCATGACATGAACCATTTCGAATGGTCCCTTGGCTGAGAAAATATCAAGGTGATCAAGGCGGAAGGGTAGGGGTGGGTTTTTCATACCCGTTTCATCGAGAGCTCCATCAATCATGCACAGACAAGTTTGCAGCGCCGAGTCTAATAACCCCACATCCAAAGGTTTTGTTTGAGATGTGTTCGCTGTTGACTTAAGCATAGCAAAGGCCTGCCCTGACCCTAAATCGACGCTGCCCAACTGTAAATGAGCCCCGCTGTAGCCCACTCCCATCTGTTGGAAAGCCCTCTGCAACGTCGCCGGCAACACACGGTGATCACGACAACCCGCCATGGCCGTAACGATGTCATAGGAGGGTTCTTTGGGCTGATCTGAGAGAAGGGTTATTCTGCCCTGACAATGATCTACGCGGTTGCCACCTTGCTGTGACCAGAATTGGAATTTTCCCTGCTGCGACGCTCCAATTGCAATCTCAAGCTGCAATTCTGATTGTGCCGAGAAAAACGGTGCAATCCAAATCACGTCAGAAAACGACACATGTGCTGCAGGGTCAGTGTCATTCATCAATTGCCAACAACACTGTAAATAGCCAACTCCCGGCAATACAGCTGCCCCATCAAGCATATGATCGCTGAGAGCCGCCACGTCCTCGCGGAAATCAAAGCTTTGGTGGAGCGAGTGCGATTTTACTACAGCTTGAGTGGCGATAGGCTTTGGCATTGGTAGCTCTGGTGCCCAATGCCGCTCCTTAGCGAAAGGATAGGTAGGTAAGCTAACCCGTTGGAAGGGTTTGTTATCTGCCAGCGCATTCCAATCTATCTGTTCACCTACTACCCATCGTGCAGCCACCCGAGGTAAATCACTAGGCTCCGGTAAAAAGTCCGCATCATTGTTCGCACTGTTTGCATTTTCTGCTTTGCCAAACCAACCTTTGAATAGCGTGCTCTTGCCTTCCGCAAATGCCGAAAGCTGTGCGGCAAGATCTGTTTTGGAAGAAGTAACAATTGCCAGCCTGTACTCAAATGCGACCCGCCCTGACTGCAACGTGCGTGCCAGATCATACAAAGACCACGACATCAGGGCGGCCATAGTGCCAGCATAGGCTCTTATCTGTGCCTCGCTTTGAGCAGACAGCACCACGAGTTGCAGATCTCCGTCAAACTGTGCGAGCGCGGCAATTGAAGGTGCCTCTTCAAGTACGATATGAGCATTTGCGCCTCCTGCTCCGAATGACGATAGGCCCGCACGGAGCGGACAAACCCCGTCAGGTGACACCCAAGGCGAAGCGGTTTGGTTGACAAAGAACGGAGAGCTTTCAAAATCAATCTCAGGATTGAGAGGCCCACTGTGAAGGCTTGGTACAAGCGTCTTATGCTTCATCTGCAGAACAACTTTTAGCAAGCCTGCAATCCCAGCCGCACTTTCCGCGTGCCCAATGTTAGACTTTACAGACCCAATTGCACAGCTTCGCACCGCCTGAGGAGGTTGATCAAACGCCTGTGATAGGGCGCGCACTTCGATAGGATCACCCAAAACAGTGCCAGTGCCATGAGCTTCGACGTAGCTTACAGTTGCAGGATCAATGCCTGCTTTGGAAATAGCTGTTCGAACAACGCGTTCCTGGGCTTTTGGGTTGGGCACAGTATAGCCATTTACTTTGCCTCCAGCGTTGATAGCACTTCCCAAAACGACGGCGTGAATGTGATCTCCATCCCGTATGGCATCTTCCAGTCGCTTCAGCAGAACCACGCCTACACCCTCGGCGTCTATAAAGCCATCAGCGTGTTCGCAGAATGTCTTATTGCGATCGTCTCCTGATAAAACTCGGAGCTGAGACAGGCCAATGCTGTGTTGTGGGTTCGTGATTAGATTGACCCCCCCCGCAAGTGCCGTTCGGCTGGAGCCAGCTAGGAGGCTTTCAATTGCAAGGTGAAGGGCCGTCAACGAGGAGGAGCACGCAGTATCCACGGCAAGACTTGGCCCTTGGAAATCGCACTGATAGGAGACGCGATTAGCGACCGACCAATGTTTTGCGCCATTGTGATATGTGTCGTTCATCACCCCAGCAAAAACCCCGACACACCCAAGCGTGTTCAGCCCTTCGGGTGTATACCCCGCCTCTTCAACACACTTCCATGCTGCCTGTAAAAACAGCCGTTCCTGAGGGTTTATCCCTTCGGCTTCAACTGGAGATATGTTAAAAAACAGAGGGTCAAATTGGGCAATATCGTTCAGGTAGCCGCCCCATTTGGTCGAGGTTGCCCCCTTCGTACCAGGCTTCGCATGATAATAATCCTGCCATGCCCACCGGTCTGCTGGTACCTCGCCAATGCAATTCTTGCCGGCAATCAAATTTGACCAGAAAGCATCAAGATTTGGCGCCATTGGGAAATGACAATCAGCGCCTATGATCGCAATCGCATCGCGCGGGTGAGGCTCTGCAACATTGAGTTCCGTCATGGCCTGAGATGCCGGTTCGGCTATGACACGCTTTTGAGCCTTGGCGCGCACAAGCATAGCCAACTCATCACCGCGGCTTTCGACTAAATGGCGAGTTAACGTTTCGACCGTCTGACATTCAAAAAACAACGTTGTGCCGGCACCTGGTAAATGCTCACGCAAACGCTTGGCTAGATCAATCACAACAATCGAGTCAATTCCGTAACTGTCAAATCCTTTTGCTGGATTTATCTCGCTCTCAGGTAGGCCCGTTGCCTGCACAATTAAGTCTATCAATAGGTTTTGGGTAAACTGATTGAGCGACATTTTTGGCACCTCTTTGTGGATCGTTGGCGTTGACTGATGTGTTCGGGAACACATCAGTGGCACCAGGGTCTTTTGCTGAGTTAAAATCAGCCCATCACTTTGAGCCAGTATGATTTGTAACCCGAGATCATGATGGTCTTTGGTAGGAAACACGGGTTCACCAAAACCAGCATGACGCATCACATGAGACCAGCTCTCTTCAGGCAGCCCCGGAGATCCACAGAAACGAATGCTGGGATCATCAAAGCGCCACCATCCTTCGAGCAGTCCAAAGGTAACATGGCCATAAAGTGTTGGCTCCGTTATTTCGTTCAAGAGCACCATTCCACCAGGTTTGAGCGCTGATTTAACATGCTTAATTGTGCGGCGGATATCAGACGTTGTGTGTAAAGAATTAGCAGCAACGACAATATCATAGCTTCCAATTTCATATCCCTGATCCGTTAGTGGACGATCGGCATCCAACAAGCCAGTTTGCAAATATGGCACATTCGCAGCGAACCTACGTTTTGCATGGGCCAAAAATGTTCTAGAAATATCGGTGTAACGGTATTCCTCTATGGCTTGTGTCAAGCCGTTGTCAGAGATGGCCTGAAAGAGTGTGGCGCTCGTTGCCCCAGTTCCAGCGCCAATTTCAAGGATGCGGAGCGGCTTATGGGCACGTTGGCGCACAAGAGAAATAAATGCTGAAGCCAAAACTTGATTAAAATATTGCGCTGCCAGATTATCGGAATAAACTTCCTCGACCAGATCAAGTGCCCCATTTGGCATCAAAACCGATGTGGCAGGCTTTTGTCCGCTCAAAATTGTGGGCAAGTCTCTCAACGCCGCTTCCGCCAATGTCACCTGCGCGCAGCGGCTTGGCTCTGCCAACCAGACCGCTTTGGAATTATCCCAGGCCTGCCAAGCGGTATCAAGGCTTGGAGTTGCGTGGCTGTGAATATCCACAAAATCCCCCACATGGCGCAACCACCGCCGCAAATAAGGCTGTGGTACGCCGCTCGGCTCCGCAATATCCTCCAGGCCAAGCTCTCGTAACTGCGCAATCAAGATATCCAACAGCAAAGGCTCCATCGGCGCCATGCGGAAGTCACCTCCGCTGTGGATATATGCCCAGGCACTGCCATCTTTTGGGAGGCTAATTTCCAAGTTTTGTAAAAAATTCGGAGTAAAGGCTTGCTCGTGCGTCATCACAAGCTGCTGATCGTCGATCGGTAGGCTCAAAATCTCTGACCTCGAGCCAGGTAAGAAAGCCAATTGATCGGTTGGCAGAGCCATAAGCTGATTGAGCGCTTCCCATCCTTCAGCGGGTTCAATTGAGCGCACCCCAGCCTCGGACGCACGTTGACGATTGGCATCATCAGCGACAATGCCAACCCGCCCCCAGTATCCCCAGTTCATAACTTTAACAGAACAATTTAAACTTTTCCGCAAAAGCTCTGCATAGAGATCAATGAAGCACGAACCAGCTGCATAATTGCCTTGTCCTGGCATTGTCAAAAAGCTCTGTACCGAAGAAAAAAACAACACAAATTCAAGCGCTTCATCGTGAAAACACTTTGCTAACGCGAGCGTTGCATTTAATTTTGGCAAAAGAGCATCGCACAACTGGCGTTCGCTCATCTGCGACACCGTCTTGTCGGTTAAGGTGATCGCTGAATGCACCACGCCACGGATAGAACCCATGCTTGCTTTGATGTCTGATACGGCCTGTGCGAGCTGTGCTGGATTACTCGCGTCTGCTTGGAAATATCGAAGCGTATCCCCAGGCTGTGTCGCAGCAGTAATTTTGCTATCAATATCAGGGCTATGTGGCGTTCTGCCAATCCAGGCAACCTGCCAGTCTTGCCCTGCAGGAAGTGATTTGGTCCACTCAGCCGCAATACCGCCCGCACCGCCAATGATCACAATGACCCCAGGGCCAGTCGCTGGGAAAGACGCAGCAGGTTGCTTGATCGTGTTGAAAGGCGCTAATGTCCGTGTAAACCAATCTTTCTCACGAAAGGCCAACAAATCAGGTGCGTCAGTGATATTTGAAATTGGTATATTCGCTTGGAGATTTTGTCGCGGTAAATCCAGGGTTTTGAACGACCATTCGGGCATTTCTTTTGACACAGATCCGACCAGTCCATGCAATCCTGCATGTGCAGGGGTTACTGCCTCACCTGGGATCACCAGTGCACCGCCCCGTGTCACAATTGTCCATCTAATGGATTTTGTATCAAGCCCACAATGCAACATGTGTTTTACAAAACCAAAGAAAGACAAGATGGCTTCACTGTGCAACTCCGGATCGTATGGATCATCTTTAGGCTTACCCATTGAAGCAATCCAGATGATGTGATCGATATCCTGACAGTCGAGATTTGTGCTGTGTGATGCCGCAGACCAAGGTAGCTGCTGAACTGAGCGGGCCTGTAAAGGTGCTAAGTCCAGAACTGATTTCCCGCCAAGATCTCCGGCAATAAGAGTGCTTGGTGAGTCTGGCTCGGCGCAGTTAAGCTGGTACCGCTCCCAGATCGGGCGCAGTAGGGCATGAGACAGGGTAGGGCCCGTTGACTGGGCAGTACGCATGACCAGTCCGCGGATATGTAGCAATGGAAGATTTTGTGCGTTAACTAATAAGGCCTCAAAGCCATTCTGCGCAGTCTTATCAGGTTTGATCCACACTTTCATCTCGTTGGAGGCACTGCGCTGTTTGGATCTACGCCAAAATGTCAGGGCCTCGATTGAGAATGGATATTGCGGGGTCTGTGCATTGCCGTCTAATGCCATGACTGTTTGCAAAACTGCATCAATCATACAGGTATGGGGCGGATGAGCGTCTTGATCCTCAAGCAGGTTGGGCGCAATTTCGAGATGTACAATTTTTCCGTGTGCATCTGAGGATATGGAATGATGCACTTTACTGACATTTTGGAATGCCACTCCCAGATTCACACCGCTTTGCGCAACCTTACTGTAAAATTCCTCCTTGCTGATTTCTGGCGCATAACGACTTTCATCAGGCCACTCTATTGCCAGTGGAGCCGCATCAGTCGAGACCTCTGCGAACAACCAGTCCTGATCTGAAGAGATGCGCAGTGTCATGTCGCTACCTGGCTGACCGCCAGCCCCACGCTCTAGCTCGGTCCTTAAGGAGACTGGTTCAGCACCCAAAGTAACGAAACTTGCAAAGCTCACATGGTGCAACACTACGTTCTGAAGCTCAGCCGTGCTGGTCAGTAAGACCGCGGTGATTGCCATCTCAAGCCCTGTAGCAGCTGGAAGAACAACCGCTCCGCCTACCTTGTGTTGAGCAATGATAGGATGGGTTTGGGAAATCTGAGATATAAAGTGCTGACCATCCAAAGAGGGAAGCATGCGTCCGAGAAGCCCATTTTGGGCAGAATTTTCCTGAATTGGCTTTCGGTAAGTCTCATTGGCAAAAATAGTAGGACTCAAATGTAAGCGTTGTGCAAAGGGATCAAAAGCCTGCTTTTGGACTTGCCAATTGACCTTTCCACCGCGCACCCAATGCTGTGCAATTTCTGATAACTCACTCTGGTCAGATAATCGGGTATGTGATGAACCAGCGGTTCCAAACCAAACTTTCGGATCATCCATATCTCCCGCCATCATTTGAGATAGCTTTTCGATCAAATCTGCTTGGGAGTTGGCTAATACCACACACCGTTCTGACAATGCAGCGCGACCAACTTGCAGTGTTTTGGCAACAGAGCTCAGCCACGACACGTTGCCGTCCAATGCAATGGCTGGAACCAATTGCTTTGTCAGACATGAAATGGTTTCTTGTCCCGAAAACGGAGATCTCGATCCATAACGGGCTTGTAGGTGCTCTCGCAATTCCATCTGTTCCGCAGCGCCTAAGCCAAGATCTAGCAAGGTTTCGTGCTCAGAGATGTCTTGTGGGCTCAGACTAATGATCTGCGCAATCAAGTGTTGGAGTTCATCAGGCTGAGGTCTGCCTTGGAGCGCTGTCAGATCGTGGTGGAGCTGGGATACGTGTGCATCAAGCAGCGTCTTTGTGCGCGCGGACAGAGGGATCAGGACGGGCTTTTGAGGCTGCGTCGTTTCAAAAGCCTGCTGACGTGTATAATCTTGCACCACCAAATGTGCATTTGTACCACTATGGCCAAAACAGTTAAGCGCCGCAAAACGTGGTGTTTCTTGTACGGGCCAGTCCAGTGTTTGCTGAGAGAAATTGAGAGCTGAACTATCGTCTGTGATCAATGGATTTAAGTCGCTTAGATGACGTAATCCGAGTCTCTTACAATGGCGCATCGATTGAACCACATTGATCAATCCAATAACCCCCGCAGCAGCCGAACTGTGCCCAATGATGGGCTTTATCGCCCCAACCGCGCAGAAATGACGTTTATTTGTAAATTGCGCAAAAGCACGCGTCAGAGCATTGGCTTCCACCACATCACCCAGCTTTGTTCCCGTCCCATGGCTTTCAACATAGCTTATTTGTTCGGGATCAATCTTAAAGCGAGCGTATGTTTGGGTGATAAGCTCCTCCTGAGCTTCACCATTTGGAGCAGTTATGCCGTTGCTTGAGCCATCTTGATTGGTCCCAGAGGCGGCAATGCAGGCATAAATTGGATCTCCATCACGCTCCGCGGCGTCAAGGCGCTTTAGGACAACCATGCCCACCGCTTCCGACATAACTGTGCCGTCAGCCCCCGCAGAAAAAGCGAGACACTCCCCGCTCGGGGACAGCATGCCGACGCCCAAAAGATTCATTACCTCTGGAGTGTCAAGATTGGCGCAAACACCGCCTGCCAGAGCCACTTCGATCTCGCCGCTGCGCAAGGCTTCACAGGCGAGATGTATTGATACACCAGAAGAAGAACATCCCGTGTTTAACGCTAAAGCAGGCCCGCGCAAATTCAAAATATAGCTGAGCCGCGATGCAACAAGCGCATCTGATTGCCCCGTGAAACTCTGATGCCGATATCCTGAAGGCTCAGCGCCTACATACACCCCTATGTTAGCACCAGATAGGGAAGTTGGGTCGATTGCAGCATCCTCGAGAGCTTTCCAGCCCTCTTGTAAAATTAAGCGTTGATGTGGACTCATCGACGCTGCCTCATGTGGAGTGAGTGTAAAGAAAAGCGGGTCAAACTGATCTCGGTTGATAAGAGTACCGCCCACATCAAACTGCCGCATCTCATCTGATCGCCCCTGCATGTAGGTCGGTGAGAGTGGACCGAGGCTATCTTTGCCAGACGCAAGATTTTCCCAAAACGTGTCAATATTGCAGGCTCCAGGAACCTGTCCAGCCATGCCGACAATTGCGATCAGATCGTTTCTCAAAGAGAAGGGTTTCTTTATGCTGGGGGCAGGGGTTGCCAGTCTGACGATTTGGGCTGCGCTTTTTGGGGCTAAGCTTGTAATATATTGGCTCAATCGTTTCACTGTGGCGTATTCAAACACAATCGCTGGATTGAGCGAGAGACTAAGGCGCTGGTTTATTTCCTCGATAAAGCGAATGCCAAGGATTGAATCGATCCCATAATCAGAGAGCGCTACTGTCTCTTCGATTTGTGAGGGCTCAAGCTCAGTGGCTTCACTTAGCGCAGCGCGCACAATGTTCTGAACCTGATCCAGATTTGATTGTTTCACGCTCTCATTCTTGCTCTCTTTAAGCATAGGCACTGCAGCGCGGATCACATGATGTCCGGGTTGGTCTGGAGCACCTGCTAAAAATTGCAGATCAACAAAACCTGCCTGTTCCAACTGTTTAGCCCAGCCATCGGGGCTTAAAAGTGGAGCCCCTGGCAATCGACAGTCAGGATCGTCATAGAGCCACCAGCCATCTAAAAGGCCAAAGGTCAACGTGCCAAAAAGATCATTTTGAGTAATCTCGTTGATGATGATTTCACCACCAGGACGCAGTGCAGATTTCGCATTTTCAAGTGTCCGAGCAATATCGTGTGTGGCATGCAAAACATTCGTAGCAACGACCAAATCAAAAGAACCAGGCGTTAACATCGCGCTCGTGAGCTCAGTATTTACGTCATATATCGCTGTCTTGAAGTAGGGATACTCACCAAAGCGAGTTTGTGCCCGAACCAAAAAGGACTGCGACAGATCGGTGAATTGATATGTTTCTACTGCTGCATTTGGTCCCAGCATCGGCAAGATGCGACAGGTTGTGCCGCCTGTACCAGCCCCAATTTCTAATATCCGCGCCTTCGTACCCTGAGAACAGCCGCTCACAACAGCTTCGATCTGCACTGCAACTTGATCGTTGAGTGCATCGAAAAGAGGCGTTCCGCTATAGGCTGCAGCCACCTTGTCAAGCGAGCCAGACGGAAACAGAACTTCTGTGGCAGCCTTGCTGCCAGTGAGCACCGCGCCCAAATCCCGCATGCAGATCTGAAGTAGCTCTAAATTGGTTTTCCAGTGCGGGCGGTGGGCGTGTTCCAAAACGAATGTGTTAAAGTTTTCAAACTCCTGTTCAAAATCAAGCTGTGTGGCGCCCGTTGAGCAAATAAGTTGTGTTTTTTCGATTTGAGACAGAACCTCGATAAGCCATCTTTTGTATTTTGGAAGAATTTCACTTTTGATAAGAAGCTGATCCACATCATCCTTGAGATGCTGTTGAATGACCCCAAGAGATTGAAGGGCAGCCAGTGCCAGCCGAGGCATCCAGTCATCCAGTCCGGTGGGCTTCTCTGTCCTTTGTAGCTGTGCAAGCTGCGCCACACTCAACCGTGTTGGTTTGGTTTCCCCCAAATTTACGGTTTTATCAACGCCTGGCATGAGTAACTTTACGGCTGAGGAGGGGCGCATCGCTAAACTATGTTGGCATGCCCCTGCTCGAAGATATGCCACAAAGGCTTTGAGGGCGGCGAATCCTTCGTGATCCTCAATGAAAGCAATATTGGTAGCAACCCGTTGATTTTCTTGAGATGCTTTCCAAAAACCCCAATTTAAAATACCTACTGGATATTGGCTCTGTGTCGCAAGCTCCGTGCACATCGCATCAGCGGCCGTCATCGCCGCTGCATAGCTCGCAAACTGTGTGGCACCTGAAAAAGAAAACGCCTGTCCGGAAGAAAAATAGGTCAGAAAATCCAGTGAGTCATCCTGAAGCGCGCGGAAGAAATTTTCGCTCCCACGCAGTTTGACATCAAAAATTGATTGAAACCGGTCATAATCAAGCGCATCCAAAGTGTCATCAAATTCAAATACGAGACTGGAAAACATTGCCCCATCGATCGGCCCATCCCTTCGTACAACGGCCAAAGCTTCGTGCAACGCATCGATATTGGTTACATCGGTTTGAACATAACAAACGTCATCACCAAATTCAGCCAACCTGCGCTGCACCTTTGGGCCAGAGATGGGTGAGCGTCCAAACCAATAAACCTTGGCGTTGTAGTCTTGCGTCAGGAAACGGCTGATCACACTGCCCACAGTCCCCGCACCACCCGCAATAATATAGCGCCCGTGTCGCCGGAACGAAGGTAAAGATTCCGCGTCTGTGATATCAACTGTTGGATAAATTTGTGTGAAACGTGCCCCTTCGCGAAGTTGGATTTTGGTTCCACGGGCATTCCCAGGTTCGGCCAAAATGAGCTCGATCTCGCTTTCTACGGTGACATCTGGCAGTTCAATATTGCGTACCGCAAGCCGATGATCGCTTTGCGCCAAAGCATAGGCAAAGCCAGCGCTTCCCGCTCCGATCTGACCAGTTCTTGTCAGAACAAAGAGATCAAGAGGAACGTCAACCGCAACACGCGCTCGCAGTGCTCTGATTGTTCCAATGAGTTGGCCTTCAAGAGATGAGCCCTGGTGAGGCCTCTGCCAGGACAAAATGTAAAGTCTCACGATGCCAGAAACGTCCATCTGCTCGCAAAGAGGCGCAATCATTGCAAAATTGCCCAGTCGCTCCTCTGCTAACTTCAGCTTTTGGGCCACGGGATCACTTGGCTCTGTTGCCAAGATTAAAACCTTACCAGTTTGCAAAGGTTGCATTTGCGGCTTACTGGATTCTTGCCAAACTGGCACGCGGAGCAGGTTCTCAGGCGTTGGCGGTTTTAGGGCTGGCTCTTTGACGGGAAGACCAAAGGGTTTTTCATCAAACACTGTCCCTGGTAAATCTATGCGCCTAGGTGGAGTGTTATTTTGAAGGCTGAGCCATGAGACATCACCCCCAGATTGCCAATATCCTGCGGCCTCAAGCAACGCTTTTGGAGCCTCTTGCTCTGTTGGTAACTCCCCCTTTAGATAACGCATTAACCCATCACACAAACTTTCAATGCTGTTTACAACAAAACAAACCCGTTGTTGCCATGGCTGCCGTCCCGACTGTAAAGTCCAGGCAACGGACGCTAAACTTAAATCAGGTCTTTTGCGAAGAGCAGCCAGCAGGTTTTCTGCCTGTGCCTGTAACTGTCCTCCTTGTTTTGCGGAGAGTGGAACAAGCTGCATAGATGTAGATGTTACGGACGCGTCCAATGAGGCCTCTTGTACTACGAAATGCGTGTTGGTGCCGCTGTGCCCAAAACTGCTGAGTGCCGCTAACCGTGGATGGTCTGGTGCCGGCTGCCAGCTTTGTGAGGCTGCCGATATCTGCCATCCCAAAGGATCAATTTTTGGGTTCAAACGGTCAAAACCAGGCAGACGAGGAATCGTTTTGTGCTCCATCGACAAGACAAGCTTAATCAAGCCGATCACACCAGACGCGGCCGATGTATGCCCAATATTGGCTTTTGCCGTCCCGAGATAAATACCATGTTCGCGCTTAGCGGGCTGAAGAACACGTGATAGCGTATTGACTTCTATCGGATCGCCAAGCCTGGTCCCTGTGCCATGCGCCTCAACCAGTTCGATCTGTGATGCAGAGATCTTGAAGGTCTCATAGACGTTGCGTAATAACGCCTCTTGCGCAGTCCCATTGGGAGCCGTGATCCCGTTGCTGGCACCATCCTGATTCACCCCACTGGCGCGGATCACTGCTCGAATGGGATCGCCATCAGCCATAGCGTCTTTAAGGCGTTTCAAAGCAACAAGACCAACACCCTCACTGATAATTGTACCATCGCTCTGAGCCGAAAATGGACGGCAGAGACCATTGGGTGAGAGCATGCCAATACCGGCCAATAGGCGCAACACCTCGTCACCCACGTCGGCAAAGATGCCGCCAGCTAGTGCAAGATCACTCTCCCTATGCCGTAAGCTTTCACAGGCTTGATGCAGTGCGACACCTGAAGAGGAGCAGCCGGTGTTGACAACAAACGCTGGGCCCTTGAGATTTAAAAAATAAGAAATCCGTGCTGCAATCAGCGCTTCAGAGCCACCCGTCAAAGAGGTTTTATCAAAACTGGCTGGCTCTGCACCGATGAACACCCCTGTTTTCGATTGAGCAAGCGTTTTGGGGTTGATCCCCGCGCTTTCAAGACACCGCCACGCCTCTTTCAAAGTCAGCCTTTGATAGGGGCTCATCGCCTTGGTCTCTTTCGGGGAGATGTTGAAAAATAAGGGATCAAACCAGTCCCGTTTGCTTAAAACACCAGCATTGCAAGTGCCGGTCATATTTTTTGAGACCCGCTCCTGAGGGATTGGGCCGGTAGCGACAAGACCATCCTTCAAAAGCTCCCAGAAGGCGTCTGCTGTCCTAGCTTGTGGAACTTCAAGGCTCAAACCAATGATTGCAATATCCGTATCACAATATGAAACTTCAGACATGGTGGGTTTAGATGGAAATAGTTCTGGGGGTTGTACTGTTGCAATCAAAGGCAAATGCATCGTGCTGAGAACAGACTTAAGTTCGGCGAGCGTGGGGTAGTCATAAAGCAACGTTGTGCTCATCTCGGAGCCACAGTTGATATTCAATTTGGTGATGAAGCTGGCTGTCGTTATTGAGTCGATACCGTATTCAGAAAATGTTACGTCTTGCTCGATTTGAGCGGGATCAAGTTTAAGAACATCGCTCAAAAGATTTTTTAACATATACTCCAGATTGTCTAACGGTAAGGTATTGGCGCTTGGCAAGGCGTCTGTTGTTGCAACCAACTTGGGAAACCTGGCTGCCTCCATGATAAGGGATTTGACAGCCGTTGATTGTCTCAAACAGGCAAGTTGCGTCGGTCCATCTTGCATCAAACTCCCAGCAAACTGTTCAAAACACGCAATCCCCTCTTCGTCAGACAAAAATGCTATGTTGTCAGCCTTGCCAGCGTCTGGGAACTCTTGAATATAATCGCGCCAAAGGTCAGTTTTTGTAAAGGTTTCCCAAAACCCCCAATTCAGGATGCCCACAGGTGTGTTCAGCTCGCGCATAGCTGTTGTGGCAAGCCTATCTGAATGTGCAATCCCTGCCGCATAGCCGCTCAAATGGGCGGAACTGGTAAATGAAAATGCTTGGCATGATGAAAAAAAGATCATGAAATCCAAGGTTAGAGTTTGGAATGTCTCAATGAATGCTGAGCTGCCCTTGGTTTTAGCCTCAAGAATTGATCGAAATTGCTCTGGTGTTGTTTCGGAAATTCCATCGTTAAACGAAAATACGACAGGCGCAAAAATTACCCCATTCAAATCTCCATGCTTGGCCGTTATCACCTGCAAAGCATTCGCCAAGCTGGTGGAATCTGTTGCGTCGCAGCGATAGTAACTGAGTTTGTTTAACGGATCTGCAATCGTCTCAATATCTGACGATACCTGCGCTTCTTCTCGGCGTCCTAGCCAAATGACCTTCGCTTGATGACTATGTATCAACCATTTGCTCAGCACTTTGCCGACAGCTCCGGCACCGCCAACAATCAAGTAGGTACCACAGGTCTTGATTGGACGCTGGTCTTTGTCTACTGGCAGTGAAAAAGGCTCAAAGTATCGCTGAGAGCGCCCGGTGGGGCCAAGTTGGATCTGATCACCGCGTGGTGATGCCGGCTCCTGTAAAATACGCGCGGCCAAATCATCCGTTACCGCGCCAGTTATCTCAATATTGCGAACCCGAAAACGAGTGTCACCCTGAGCCAGAGCAAATCCAAGGCCTCCAGCACCCGTTTTACGAGAGATATGTGACAGGATGAACGTATCAAGCCGCTGACCCTGCGCAAGCTCAGCACCCAGTCGTTGCAATGCCGTAAAGATATGAAGTTCGTCCTCGTCAGAGCCAATGATGATCAGTGTGTCTGGCGCATCAAAAGACAGCGCAACATGACCGCATTGTTCTGGGGTCACGATCTGCGCCATTTTGCAATACCCTGCAAGCGCTTCAGCGATAAACCGATCTGCTGGTGTTGCGACGATCAAAGCCTGATTGGGCGCCACGGTCGGAGCACCCGTTGGCAAGGAAACTGGCACCCAGCTAGGAATGACCATAAGCTCACTTAAATCTGGTCTTGGTGCGCTCGGTAGATCGCGGGTTTTTTGCTTTGGTTCAAACCAATACCGGTCACCCGAAAAATTATACCCTGGCAATGATATGCGACGCGCATCGGCCATCTCGGGAAACTCTAGCGACACCAAATTGATGTCCCCACCGGCTTGCCAAGCCTTGATGTGCTTGTTGAACCTATGCTCAGATAAAGGATAATCCGACCCCGCAAGATAACCTTTAATTTGCTTGTCTAAATCGTCTAAATCCTGCGCTACAATTGCGAGCCTCGACCTGAAAGTCTCGCGCCCAGTAAGCAGCGTGTAAGCAATATCTGGCAGCCAGAGCGAAGTCTTTGAAACCGTGAAAAATTTGTAAAAATGCTCAAGTTGGCTTCTAAGCCGCTCTGGGGTTTTAGCAGAGAACAGCAACAGCTGTGGCCCATGGGACAAGCTCTGATCGCGATTGCGCTCATCGGTCGCGGCGATCACCACATGCGCGCCATTGCCAGTCATGCCAAACCCGCTCACTCCAGCGATATACTGCCCAGAGCGCGAGTGCCATAGCTGGTTTTCTCTCAGAATGGTAAAGGGAGAGCCGTCCAGTTTAATCAGCGGGTTTATGTCCCCCACATCGGGCATAGCAGGTATCGTCTTGTGCTGCATTGCCTTGACGACGCTGACAACCGAGGCAAGCCCTGCAGCTCCCTCCAGATGCCCCAGATGTGCCTTCACAGACCCAATCACGCAGCGCTCCGCCTGAGTGGTCGTATCTGCGAATGCTTTTTTCAAAGCATTAAATTCGATTGGATCACCCAGCTGCGTTCCAGTTCCATGACACTCTAAATAACTAAGCTCGCTAGGCTTGATCCCCGCGCGGGCCCATGCCGTCCTGAGTAAATCAATTTGTGTTTCTGGGCGTGGTGAAGTCGGGTTGGGAGCGCGCCCTGTATGATTTATGGCCGAGCCGCGGATCACGGCATGTACTGGGTCATTGTCGCGCACTGCTGCGTCCAGTGGCTTCAATAGAAGAGCAATTGCGCCCTCACCAGGAACAAAGCCGTTAGCGCGGGCATCAAATGTATGGCAGCGCCCCGTGGGTGACATAGCCTGAATTCGTGAGAAATATACATATTGCAGCGGACTTATAAGCAAATTAGTCCCACAGGCAAAAGCCATATCGCATTCACCGTTGCGCAAAGCCTGGCAGGCCATGTGCAAAGCGGTGAGGCTAGAAGCGCAAGCATTATCAAGTGGAATACTGGGGCCGCGAAGATCAAGCGCATAAGACACATGAGCAGCGACCGACGAGCGGTGGCTACTGGCATGCTCATGACCCGTAAGAGGAATGTCATTACGAATGATTTCATCCCAATATTCCTGAAAGCACACACCTGCGTAAACGCCTGTACTGCTCCCCCTCATGCTGCGCACAACGCCGGCATCTTCAGCCGCATGATACGCAACCTCCAGCAATTTGCGTACTTGCGGATCTAGCCAGGTTGCTTGCTGAGGCGAGATGTTAAAAAATAATGGGTCAAAACCTGCAATATTATCAATAAAGCTTCCCCATTTACAGTAGGTCCTGCCATCAGCCTCGCGATCCTCACTATACCATTCCTCGATGTCCCACCGATCTTGTGGTATCTCGTCAATCATAGACTGTTGCGTTGAGATATTGCGCCAGAACGCATCAAGATCCTCAGATTTGGCAAGCTGCCCGGCCATACCGATAATTGCGATTGGGCTGTCATGGGGCAGTGACACTGTCACGGACTGCGTTCGTTTTGCAGCGGGAACTGACACAAGAGGCGTTTGCGAATTGTTGCTATGATGCGCAAACGCCTCGGTGTGATTTTCTGAGAAGTATTCTGCCAATAGGTGAACAGAGGGGTATTCAAAAAACAAAGTTGGCATAATATCGATATCTAACTGGTCTGCCAGCGTATCTGACATTTGCATCAATGCCTTTGAGTCCATGCCCAAATCTAATAAATTTTGATGGTGGTCAAACGCTTCTATATCCAGCACACCGCAGACATAGTTGGCAAGAAATTCGCCGATACTCTGCGCCTGGGCTGGCGTATCGAATGCTTGAGAAGCCATGTCCTCAGCTGCCGTATGTGTGGTCCGCGCCATCTGTTTGAGCGCAAATGCTTCAAAACGCACAACGCAGCATCCAGCATGGTCTTGAATTTCTGCGTCAAAAATAGATAACTCGCCTGAGCTGCGGTTGCGCTTTACTACCACGAACAAGGGCCCCTTTGGCCTAACACGCGCAGCAACAACTTTATCAATAGATAAGGGCAGCCAATCGCAAACTTTCCTCGCTGGTGTGCTCAACGCAAAAGCACCGAACAATATGCTGTTGAGTAGCCTAGGATCAGCAATTCCCGACATCGCCTCTATCGGCTTGAGCGTTAGCATCGCAGTGTCATGTGTTATGACCGCGCGATCGATCGTTTGAAACCATGGGCCCCAGGTCACATGTGGGTTGGCTTCGTAAAGCGTGGGTACGGCAACTTCTTCGCCCTCTTGCCAAAACAGAGTTGTTGATAGGGCCTCTGCTTCGGCGACACGGTAGGTCGCAACTGGCTTCGTGCCACCAGGCTCCAAGTGACCGCTGATTTTGCCTTTTGCACTCTCTTCCTCAACTCTGAACTTAACCTGCGCATCACGGGGAACATTGATTGGGTCCACAAAAATCACGTGACTCAGGGCGACAGAGTGCGCGCTTGGGTTCCGCTCAAACTGGGCATTCAAGGCAAGAGAGACGAATGTGACTCCAACAGCCACTTGGTTGCCATGGATGAGATGATCACGCAGTGCAGGATCACCATGGCGCAGGTTCAGAACAGGCCCATGGGCTCTGAGGTGGCGAAGACGGTCGCGCGCGTCCTCCATCGAAAGCCCGCCCTCTCGAATCTGTTGATATAGAGCACTTATATCAGAGTTTTGTCGTGACATGTGTCCAGCACCCATTCAAGGAATTCTGTTTCAGACAATTGGCCTTGTGCCACTTGTTGTAGTATCTCGGATTCTGCATCTGGAAAGACCGGCAATATACTGTCGTGGTCGAAGGGATAGGGCGGTAAACGCAGTGGTGTAGATGTCACGTGAGGCCAGCAGACAGTCTTGCCGCATTGCCACGCCTCTGCCAGCGCTGATATCGATTGCTCGTGAGAACAAGTTGTAATGACATCGCGGTCGTGATTATCAGACTGTGCAGAACGCATGGCAGCCAAAAGAGCTGACGCGTCTTGCGCAATAATAGCCAGTCTACATGACCAATTGCTGTCAAGCCTTTGAAGTGTGTGAGACAACTGTGATAGATCAACAGTCCCAATATCTGTTTTAACAAAGGTACAAATCTGATCAAGTCGAGCGTTCAGCGTTTCTGGAGTTCGGGCCGAAAACACAAAAATCTGCGGAGTGGGATTAGTTGGTAAAACGCTGTTTGGATATTCTTCAACCACCAGACTTGCAAGTGCACCCCCCGCACCAAAAGAGTTGATCAAAGCGCGGCGAGGTTGACCTTGATTAGGCCAAGTCGCAATGGTTTCTTGGATCACCAATTTATCGCTCGCAAAAGAGAGATGTGGGTTCTTTGGTGTTGCAAATAAAGTTGGAACAAGGGTTTCATGCCGAAACTGCAATACCACTTTCGCGAGCTGGGAAATGCCTGATGCAGCTTCAAGGTGACCAAGGTTTGATTTCACCGCTCCCACCATGCAAGGCACGTCTCGCTCGGTGTCAAACACTTCCGCGATCGCAATCGCCTCGACTGCGTCAGATAGTTCAGAGCCGTTGGCAGCAGCTTCAATATAATCAATATCTTTAGGCTCAAGCCGCGCAGACTGGATTGCCTGGCTCATTACAGCATTTTGTGCGGCTGGATCGGGTGCAAAAAAACTCTGGCGTCCGCCGCTATGGCGTGTCCCAGAGCCAAGGATTACCGCATCAATCCGGTCACCGTCTTGTTCAGCCTGATGAAGAGGTTTTAAAACAACGGCAGCTACACCCTCGCCGGGTAAAAAACCGTCACCTTTTCCAAAGCTCCTAGATGCGTCAGACTGGCTGAGAAAACCAATATGGTCGAGAAATTTATATTTTTCTTCTAATAGTGTGAGATTGACACCCCCAGCAACAGCCATGCTACATCGACCAGTTTGTAAGCTGTCGCAGGCCATTTCGATAGTGGTGAGGCTACCTGAGCAGGCTGTATCAATAGCCATGCTAGGGCCAGTTAGGTTCAAAAGATGCGAGAGACGGTTGGCTATCATCCAGCTGTTGACATGCGGCGCTGTTATGTTGGAATGGCCATGCCTCAACATTGGGCTTTGATGATACATTGAAGCCACAAAAACGCCTACGCCTACGCCTACGCTTTGTGCAGCACTCAGCGCATCAAGCTCAAGAGGGCCATAGCCCGCATTCTGAAAGGCATCCCACACAACCTCAAGAAAGAGCCGAACCTCAGGGGATAGTTCATTGGCCTGGTCTTTCGTCAACCCAAACAACTTGTGATCAAAGCGATCCAAACCAGTCAGAAAACCCCCGTAGGGTGGTGGTGTTTTTTGGCTCCACCTGTCCTGCGGCATCGGCTCTGCACAGTTTTGTCGATCTACAAGACGCTGCCAGAGGGCATCAACGCTGTTTGCCATGGGGAATCTTCCCGACATACCGATAATGGCCATATTGGTTGATGCAAGACCAGATAAAACGGGTGAGATCTGCGGCGATGGGTGTTCTACAACAGACGTTGGCAGGAGCTTTGGCCCAGTTTCAGGCTCGGGCGCATGAATAGGAATTGTGGCTACGGGTTGGTGAAGAAATCTGTTTTCTTTCCGTAAGTAATTTACGACCTCAGCAATTGAAGGATGAGTGAACAATAGCGTGGCCGGCAAACTCCCAAACGCAGCATCAAGTTTGGCCTGCATATCTACCCGCACAAGAGAGTCCACGCCATAACTATCAAAGCTGTCCTCAGGATTCAGTCGTGTGACGCTTATGCCTGTTGTTTCAGATAGGATCGACTGCACTTGTCCAGTGAGATCGTCCGTTACTACAGGTACGTCAGGGACAACGGGACGTGGTTCTTCACCTGAATTTGCTCGGCCCCGTTGATATGTGATCCCATCACTCACGGCCGCCAAAAGGGCTAAAGCCTCGTCATCAGTACTTGCACGCGTTTCAATTTGGTTAAACCCTGCTGTCTCAAGCACTTCCTGCCACCGCTGACGCGACAAGATGGGCGAATGCGGCAACCGGAGTTGGTCTTGAGCACGCCACCATCCTGGCAATAGCCCAAAAGTTATGTGATTTTGCCAATCTGCCTTTGTCAGTTCCAGAAGCAAAAGCACGCCAGAGGGCTTCAAGCAGGCCTTCATATGACGCAAAGTATCTTTGATGTCAGATGTTGCATGCAAGACATTGGCAGCAATTACGATGTCAAAAGGCATCAAACCTTGCTGTGTAGGCTCTACCTCAATGTCAAAGATTTGCACTTTAAACCAAGGTCGCTCATGGCTAAAACGCAGATCAGCGGCGCTTAAGAAAGATGCAGACAAATCCGTAAAGCAATACTCATCAGGTGCGACACCCGCGTCGTCAAATTGCTCCAAAAGGCTTTGTGTTGTGCTTCCAGTTCCGGCTCCGATTTCCAGAATCCGCAGGGTTTGCCCGCCTTTAAGGGATTGAGCATGCGCCAAAAGATCTACAGCGGTGCGCGCTAGCTGATTGTTGAGACTGGCTGTCTCTTGATTGTCCTTATAGATCCGCTTTACCGGGTCAAACGAGCCTTGTGGAAATAATGCCTGAGTTGGTGGAATGATACCCTGCAACACAGCAGCAAGATCAGGCAGGATCTGATCTGTGAGCTTGGCATAGCCGACCGCACGCGAAGAGTTCTCTGCATCTGCTTGGTTCAACTCATTTTGCCACTGGATCTCTACCTTTGAATAATCACTGCAGTCCAAATCCTGCAGCCACTCGCGTGTTGCGGCGTGCCAGTGGTGTAAATGCGTGGGTGCCCGCGCGGGTAAAGCGTCCCAGAGATCATGCTCGCGTAGAAGCGCTCGGGTCAACTGCTTGCTACGTTCCTCAAACCGAGTGTTGGCCAAAGGCCTCTTATCAACCACCAGATCGCGCAACGTATCTGTCGTTTTCGGTTGGACACTGCCATCAAGAGCCATTCGCAGATCAATCAGACCTTTGGGATCAAAGCCAAGATCTTCTAGAGCTGTATCGGGGTCGACATCATCTGGCTGCACGTTCAACCAATCCGCTGCCCGCTGTCTCAGTTTGTCCAAAATTGTATTTTCCGTATCACAAACTTGAGACAAAACCAGCGGGCTGATAGGGCCGGAGATTTCTGCGTACCAATTGGGATCGATTGGACCTGCAACACCACTGCCAATCACCGTCGCCAGCGGTTTGTCATTGCTTGGCTGCAAAACAACGTGGCCAAGCTGAAGCACCGTGCTGCTCATCAACATGTCTAAGGCCGAAAGACCCGATTTTGCTTTTATCGAGCCATATCCGAGACCCGACATATAAGACTGAAGCTTTGGTTCGGCAACAGCACCAACGTCACCCCAGTAACCCCAGTTGATCACTTTGATGTTGCTCTCGCGCCAACGCGTAGCAAGCGCATGGGCATGCGCATCAACATAGGCGCAGGCAGCAGAATAATTTCCTTGCCCAGGTAGAGTTGCAAAAGCATTGATAGATGACAAAAATAGCAATAGTTGCGGTGGGTCTTGATCAAATACTTGCTCAATCGCACGACTGACGCCGGCTTTGGCCTGCATCGTACTATCCAAACGCTCTGGAGAAAGTCGTTGCAGTGCGCAATTATCCAGCACCATCGCCGCATGAACAATGCCATCGATTTGACCATATTGTGCAATAACGTTGGCTCGTAGTTCGGCGAGCGCCGCCGGGTCAGAGGCATCGGCACAAATATACGTTGGCCGTCGTCCGTAAGCGGCCATAAGATCAAGATTGGCGTCAATTGCAGGGCAGGGCGAAGAGCGCCCAACCCAGATGATGTTCGCATTCCGTCGCCTGATTGCCTCCGCCGTCCATGCTTGCCCAATTCCGCCCGCGCCACCAATGACGATGTAGGTTCCCTCAGGGCGCAAACAAAGGTCAGGTTCCGCAGCAGAAAACTTAGCGTTAAACTTAAGTAAAGCGCGCCGATAAATACCACTTTCATCTATCTTGAACGTTGTGGCATCTAATTGGCTGGTGTCTATCATCAGCCGGGGAAATGCACTTTGCGGATACTCTGAGATATCAACGATGCGCAGGCGCCAATTAGGATGCTCTTTTGCCGCAGTCTGAATAAGGGCAGTCGCTGCTGCTTGCTCTGGATCCGTTGACCCGTACTGAGACAGAACAATTGTTAAAGTAAGCGGTAGAGTTGTAGGCAAGGCCTGTAAGATCGCACAGGTGAGCTGAGTATGTCTCCAGTCTGTGCGGGCGCTCGCATCGGGCTGATGAGCAGAGGTATCCCAGATGATATGATCAAACCTCTGGTCGGATTTTAAAGCGGCCGTGACGTCTGCCTGGACCGCTGCGACGTTGACGCAATGTCCAAACAAAGCTCGAGCTTGGGTCTCCTGCGCCAAGGGCAAACCAATTAGTAAAGCACTTTGTTTAGAGTTTAAATCTACATGATCATGCTCAGGGTCCTCAATACCAATCCATTGTGGCATAAGCAGCATTTCGACATCGTCAGTGGGTGTCTGTGGACAAAGCTGCAAACTGTCTAGCTCCCCCAGAAGTGTGCCATCATCTCCCAAAAGCTGAATCGAGCAGTGCGGCTTGCCCTCATTCTCGCGCAGCAACGCATATGATATCTCCGATAGGGGAGCCCAAAAAGATACCTTGGCTGCTGCCGTGGGCATCAATAGAGAAGCATCTTCATTCGCCTCAAAGTGCCAAAGTAAACTCGCCTGAAAAACAGAGTCTAACCGCCCTGCCTGCGCTGCAGATGTGGAACCTAAAGTTGAGCTGAGCTCCACCAACAGGCCAAGTTTTGTCACGTATACAGTGTCGATTTGCTGATGGCTTGCCCCATAATGCAGTCCATGTGAGGCAAATAAAGCATAACACTGTTGTTTTGACCATCTACGCTCACTCTGTTGGATCAGCTCCGTAATACCTAACCGCGTTGGGGTCTGCGATGCAACAACGCTGCGACATTCAAAGCTCGGCAATTTATCTTGAATGGAGAGGGTAATCAGTGGCTCTGCAGTGTCTTGAATTGCAACATTCAGCTTTAAGCTATCTGTTGATGGGGCTGCAATTGGGCTTTGCCAGCGTACATCAGCAATTGCAATTTGATGTGGAGCTTGGCCAAAACCGTGCTGTAATGCCACATCCCAAGCTAACAGCAATGACGCCGCCCCTGAAAGGATCGATGCGCCTGCAACACGATGATGCTCAAACCGCAAATCCTGAGCAGACAAAATGATCGGCTTGGGCCCCTCTGTCGCCCGATCAGGAAGCGTGATCCAATGACTTTGACGGTCAAACGCATAGCCTGGTAACGATAAAATTTGAGGTGGATGAGCCCAATAGCGAGCCCAATCAACATCCACGCCTGCTGCCCAAATTTCAGCCAGTTTTTGAAACTTTCCATTCCGATGCCAGCGCGCAAGTATCTCATCCAAATCAGGTTCATTCTTGAGAAGACTCGCCAGCGTACCCGGGGGGGCGACGTTGAGATCCTGTGCAAGCTTTTTATCTAACTCTGACAAAGAAGTTACAACAAAAGCACAACGCATAGCATGGCTCTCGCGACCAGTCTGTAACGTGTAAGCCAATCGTGGCAAATCTGCTGATGCAATTTGGGCCAACCCTGTGCGCAAAGCTTTGAGTTGTCGCGCAAGTCCCTCTGCATCAGGGGCGGAGACTGGCACAATATACGGCCCAGAAGTGACGGGCACTGCCATAAAGGTTGGGGATTCTTCTAGTATTACGTGAGCATTTGATCCTCCCGCACCAAAAGAACTGATCGCTGCACGTCGTGGCACCCCATCACGCTGCACCCAATCTGCGAGGCTCTGCTGCACCTGAAACGGTGTACTGTCAAAATCAATGTTTGGATTGAGTGACGTGGAATGAAGTGATGGCACTAGCTTGGCGTTTTGCATCTGCATCACAACTTTGATTATACCAGCAAGGCCTGCCGTCGCCTCCAAATGACCAATATTGGATTTCACCGAACCAATGGCACATGAAATTCCGGAACCGCGGAAAGTCTCGGTTAAGGCCGCAATTTCAATCGGATCACCAAGTTCCGTGCCAGTGCCATGGGCCTCGACATAGTCAATTTGATTTGCAGCACATCCAGCTTTGTCCAGCGCACGCTGGATCAAAGCGCTTTGGGCTTTAGGGCTTGGGACTGTATATCCGTTGGTCTTGCCACCATGATTGATCGCAGAGCCCAAAATTTGGCCATATATATGCCGCCCCTCTGCCTGTGCGGCAGCAAGAGGTTGCAATACAAGCGTGGCTACCCCTTCGCCGGGAACATACCCAGTTCCATCTGCCCCAAAACTGCGGCAACGAGCGTCGCTGGATAAAAAATTATTTTTAGCCAGAAAGTGACTTTTGGTTTCACCCATAGTGAGGTTGACCCCGCCCACCAATGCGAGATCACTCTCACCAGTGTGTAAACTTTGACAGGCCAAATGTAGCGCAGTCAGAGAAGACGAGCAGGCAGTGTCAACAGCAAGGCTAGGCCCGGTGAACCCGCAGACATAGGACACCCGGTTGGCGATACTGTATAGCAGTCCACTTGTTGCATTTTCATTGTCCGCGGCGCGCGCGCGCGCTCCGAGCTCAACATAGGGCTGCCACAATGCCCCAACATAAACGCCAACCTGGCGGTCATTCAGCGCTGCGCGCGTATACCCAGCGTCCTCCAATGCATGCCACGAAGTCTCAAGGAAAAGACGTTCCTGAGGATCAATGCTTGCAGCTTCGCGGGGTGTGATCCGGAAGAAAAGTGGATCAAAGAGGTCTATCCCATCAATGTAACCCCCTTTAATTCCGGCCTCAACCTGTAGCGCCCGTCGTGCGGCAGGCTCGTCTGTGATGCAATCCACGCCACTAGACAGGATCTCCCAAAACGCATCTTTGCTATCGGCTTGGGGGAATTTGAACGCCAGCCCTACAATTGCAATCGGCTGTGTGTGGAGCTCAGCCGTGTTGAGTGGCGCAATAGATGGGTCAAGCTTAAGCCGTGGAGTTTTTAGAACAGAACTATGGTCCTGAGGGTGCGAAACACTGTTTTCGCCGCAGTCCACGGACATATACTCGGCAAGCTCCTTTAGGGAGCGGCACTCAAAGAATAAGGTTTTTGACAAGCCCGCCCCGAATACCTCCTCCATCCGTAGGTTCAAATCGATGATAATCAAAGAGTTGACACCATAGGCCTCAAAATCCAGATCAGCTTCGATTTCATCTGCCGAAAACCCCAGAACTGGCGCTATTGTCTCACGTAACCTCTGCTCCAAATCTGCGTTGCGCTGATAGCGTTTTTGTTCTGCTGGTTGGTGTGTGTGGGTATGTATGGCAGGTTTGCGAGATTTAATCGCAAAATCGTCAAGTGCCATAACCACACGACCGTGCTCATCGGTTATCTTCAGATCAAATTTGGCGACAGTGCCTTGACCTGTCAGACCGCGCTTTTTGCAATACACATAACAAGTTGTTGGCACCACATCGTAGATGTGAATCATTCCAATTGAAAACGGAATGAATTCCTGCGCGTCGTGCTCAGTCGTCCGATTGTGGATCAGCGCCACTTGGAATATCCCTGTGAGCATTGTTGGATGCAAAAGGTACTGATCCCATGTGTCCTTTACGCTTTCAGGCAAAACCAAACGTCCAAGCGCTTCGCCGTCAGACAAATGAATATCAGTCATCGGCATGAACGTCGGACCAACGATTAACCCCTCGGCGTGGATTAGATGGTAGACTAACTCGATGTCTTTGGTCTCACGGCAGCGGTCAAGTATAGCCCCAATATCGCATGGTTCGGGGAAGCGGCGGGTCTGTGGCTCTTGGTATATTAAGGTCCCCGTAGCATGGATAACTCGCGCACCGCCCTTTGGTTCTGTGAATATGTCATAGCTTGGTGGGCTCTTGCTTGTATCAACACTGACATATACGTCAAATGCAGGCCCGGATGAGGACAGAGGCTGAGACCACAGCGTATCTTGTATTGCGATAAGCTGTGCGCCTGGTTTTGCCCAAGAGCCTGCTTGCCGCGCCATCTCTAGATAGCAGGCTCCGGGGACGTTAAACTGGCCCTCCAATATGTGGTCGCGCATGTAAAATTCTTGGTTTGTGATCCGCCGTTGGAACAGGCTTTGCTCCAGATCTGTGCGACCAGGATCAATGAGCGAAATGGCCCGCGTCTGCAGAGCCAAACTGCCCATACCGTGATAATGGGCGCTGAACGCTTTGGTGTGTTGGGCAAATAAAGCCGTCGCGAGCTGGCTAGGGGCCTGCGCCTCAAAGATTGGCAACTCAGAAACCTTGGCATTCACCATATCGCTCAGGCGTGTTGCCAGCTGGGAAACGACAAGCGAATCTAAGCCAAAATCCCGTAGTGGAGCATCATCCGCAATATCCGTTAGCGGCATGCCTAAAGCATCGGCAAGCATGACCCTAACATCACGTGTCAACAACATGTGTAAATCAATTTGCAAGACATGTTGTTCAGGCTTCAGAGTGTCCAGCAAATGATGTGTGATTTTGTCAGCCGTGCCACTGATACCAAACAGATTGCTCTGTCCATTGTTGGCGATCTGCCGCCCACGCTCAAACAAAGCTATTAATTGCGTGGAAGGAAGAGGGTCCATGCCGAACTCTTCGCGTAACAGCGCCTGTTCTCGAGCGCTAACGCCTATGCCACCCTCTGCCAGCAATGGTAAGTTGAGCGAAAGACTGCGTCCGCTCCGCATACCCGACACTACCTGACCTTGCCGCCAATCCGCATAATGATCAAGAAAGGCGTTGCCCATGGCATAGTCAGCCTGACCTTGATTGGGAATTACTGCTGCAATTGAAGAAAAAGTTGCAAAAAGTGCCACAGGGCTCTGCGCTGTCGCAAGATCAAGATTGATTGCACTGAGGGTTTTGGTCTCGAGTACCTGTGCGAATGATTCAGCATCCTTTCTTAAAAGGTAAGAATCGTCAATTTTTCCAATAGCATGGGCGACATGCGTGATTGGGCCGACAGTTTGTTCTGCCCACTCAACAACCGCCTGAACATCATTCAGGCTCCGGCAATCTGCTTGTCGATACCAGGCTTGAGCACCTAATTCTTTCAGTTCAGCCATTTGTGCGCGAATGCCGCTATCCAAAGGCCTCCGCCCCACCAAGATAATCCGTGTTTTTGAGTGCTGTGCGAGATGCCGAGTAATCACATGGCCTAGACCGCCTGTGCCCCCGGCAAAAAACCATGTGTTTGGACCGCTATTGACATCATCCTGGGTCTCGTCGCCAGCCTGCACGTTAACCATCGCCATCTCAAAACGCTGGCCCTTATCGTCATATCGCACGCTGAGATGCTTGCTGGGCTCCGTCCCAGATTCATGCAAAAGCTGCGGAGGAGTGAAAGGCTTAGGCGTAGTTACGACCTCAAGCATGATCCGCCCATGCTCACGGCGCAAAACCCGTGCAAGACCCGCAAGGGCCTGCGCCAATGCGAGTTTTTCGCCTTCAAACCCCTCGGCAATATACTTAACTTGCACGCGGGATTTGGGGCGGGCAGCAATCAAATTCTTTATCAGGCTTAGCACTGCCAAAGCATCGGTGGTGCCTGGGTCTTGCGCAAAGAACAAGATAGGTAGTTTTTCCCAGCCAGAGTGTTGCACCATATCCATGATTGGCTGTTCCCGACCTAGGGACGCATAATGTGGTGGTGGCCGGTTTATATATACAACTGAGGTAGTATCATTGGCTTGCAGTGGTGCCGTTTGCCAAGCCGACTGATAGAGCATCAAAGAGGGCATTGGTGTGGTGCGTTGAAGTTTGAAGCCTCGCTTTGAAAATCCCTTGATCCGCACGAGCAGCGCTCCATCAACATCAAGGCCGTCAATGTCGAAGGTCATAACCTGCGCACTGGATTCCAGTTGGCTTGCACGGAACGTATGAATGGCGTCAATTGAGCCAAATAAATCAATTTGTGAAAGGTGATAGGGCACGAACTGGGTCTGTCCTGTGGTGCGGTTGGTAATGCTCAGGACAGCGGCAGCTTGAAAAGCCGCATCCCAAATGCCGGTGGCATGCAGGTGCGCCCTATCACTGACAAGCGTTGCGGTTAAAACCCGCTCGGTAACATGTGCACGGGCCAGACTGCGAAACGCTGCACCATAGGTCAGGCCATTATCATTCAAAATTGCGTAGATCTCATCTGCTTCTATGACTTTGCCAGCAGCATTGCTGGTATCGAACACAGGATGATGTTCTTGCTCTAGTGATTTGATTTCGCTTATGCGACCGGTACACAGAAGCTCGGTTGGGCCCTTAACTTCAAATTTATTCTGATTAGTTGAAAAATCTAATTTGAGACTGGACATCTCCTTTTCAAATTCACCAGACATTGGTTCAGGCCAATAGATATCCTCAAGGCGTAGCCGTGAGCCAGTCCACTGAGTTTCAAGGATCCGGCGCAGACTGGCCATGCCAGGTAAATGCGGCTCACCCTGAACATGATGATCCTGAAGCTCAACGGCCTCTAGCGTCCAAATCGCCTCATCTGAAACTGTTTCCAGCGGCTTAAACCAACATGAGCGAAGAGCAAAATGATGGCCAGGCAAGGATGTAATCTCGCCAGGAATATCGCTTCGAGGTGTGCTCACCAACCCACCATCAACCCATGCCTTTGCACTTGCCATGGCCGTTTCAGTGTCCAATCTGATTGCAATTTGATCACCAGATGGTGGGTGTGTCGGGCCAAAAGCTAGAGCTGTCGGTTCGTCGCAGATCATGGCTTGGATACCATCAAGAAGCGCATCGAAGTCCTGCGCGACAATAGCCGCGCGCTCTTCTAAAATCTCGCGCCCTACAGCCAGAGTTTTCGCAATATCGATCAAGGCAACATCACGGCCAGGGCCGCCAAACCATTCCAAATAGACCCGCAACTGCTCTTTGATCTTCCCATTTCTCGCAGAAAAAAGAAAGGCGTATGGCCGATCAATTGCGGTATTAAGAAATTCTGATTGAATCTGCGGCGCGCTCTCAACGATCACATGCGAATTTACACCGCCCATACCAAAGCTGCTCACACCGGCACACATTGGGCTTTCAGTAACGTCAAATGCGTCTGGAGACAGCGTAAACGGCGACCCTCCAAAATCAATCATCGGGTTTAGCGTCTTGAAATTCAAAAGTGGTGGTACTTGCTGGTGCTTTAACACACAAACCGTCTTTATAAGCCCCGCCATTCCAGCAGCGCTCTCTAAATGACCTATATTGGTTTTAACCGCACCTAAAACACAGCTTTCAATAGGGGCGTCCTCAGACATCTCTTCGGCCAAGGTGGCATAAGCCTTTTTTAGCGCCTCGATCTCTATTGGGTCGCCCAACTTCGTCCCCGTGCCATGCGTCTCAATGTAGCGCATATCTTTAGGGCTAATGCCCGCTCTGCGCATGGCTGTCAGCACAACCTCACTTTGGGCTTGAACATTCGGGGCGGTCAAAAAGTTGGCGCGCCCCCCATGATTGATCGCCGTGGCTCGAAGCAAGGCATGCACCCTGTCACCATCGCCTTGCGCATCGGCAAGCCGTTTAAGCACCACCACTCCAGCGCCTTCGCCTCGGACATAACCATTTGCTGATGCGTCGAAGCTTTTGCATTTACCCTCTGGCGAGAGCATGCCCGATTTGGCGTGTGTGATGTACATCCGCGGACTCAAAAGCGCATTCACGCCGCCGACAATTGCTGCGTCACACTCGCCGTTTTGAAGGTCACGTACGGCATAATGTAATGCAACCAGAGCACTGGAACAAGCCGTATCAATTGGCATACTCGGTCCGCGAAGGTTCAATAAAAACGACACTCGGTTCGCCAATATCGAATGAACAGTGCCGGTTGATACAAAAGACGGTAACTCATCTTCTATCAGTTCAGCGTAATCGTTCTTGGACACACCCGCATAAACGCCAACATTTTGTCCTGATAATGCTTGCGGCGTATAACCTGCATCCTCTAGGGCACGCCAAACTGTCATCAGAAACAGGCGATGTTGGGGGTCGGTAAAATTTGCTTCGGCTGCGGACATCCGAAAGAAAACTGGATCAAATTGATCGATACCGTCTACAAACCCACCCCATTTACTATTGGTTTTATTGCGCTCTTTTTTTGGATCGCCATGAATTTGACGCCAATCCCAGCGTTGGGCAGGGATCTCTTTTACGCTGTTGTGCGCTTGGGTCAGATTGTGCCAGAATTTTGCAATATCTGGAGCTTCCGGAAAATAACACGCCATGCCGGTTATTGCGATCCGGTCTGAACCATCGGGTAGACCCGTCATATGTGCAGTCGGCTTCATTCCCATTACGTATATCTAAACTTGGCATTTTTCATTGTATTGATGCCGACATTCCTTGACGCATCACACGCATCACGTCTTCATTCAACTGTGACAGAAGATCTGCGGCGTGCCGTTGCTCCCAGAGTGAGTGGCCAATCCAGTTATTGACCGCACCCATGGCAGAGCTCGATTGAACTTGAAAGTTCACGATCTGGTTGGATTGACCCTGTAATGCATATTGAACGCTCTGGCGAAAATATTGCTTAAATACCAACCCCATCTTTGTTTTTTCGTCTGATTGAGCGTGCTCTATCTCGATAGAATTCTGCTCCTTCCACATTCGCCTCTCTACGTCGTGCCAAACCTGTTCAAGATCATTTGCAAAGTAATTTTTTTCCAGTTGTATACGTGTTTTTGAATCAATTTTTGATATTGCATCATGATATTGCCAGAGGCTGTATAATTTGCGGGCACGTGCTGGGAAAAAGACACCTTTTCGCAATACTTGAGATTGCCCTCCCTGCTCAAAAAACTGACCAGCAGGTGCGTAGTCGCAATCATCAACATCGCAGACTTGGAGCATTTCCTTGACGCGCGAACTTGTCCCTGCCTCGTAGGTACACTGAAGTGGCGCAGTGATCATCACAAAGTCTGCACCCATCATAAAACCTGCCGCGATAGACTTCGGGTGACCAAATCCTCCCGAAGCCCCAATGCGCACGGGTGCACTCAACTCACCAGCTGCTCGCATCCTGTCGCGGGCTGATTGCAAAACGGGCAGAAGGCCAAGCACGTTCGAAGTGTTTGACTGCCCCGCGGCGTCACCATGCGCGCAAATGTCCTGAGCCAAAGGTAAATATGGGGCAGCTTCAGCCTCTTGCTCCGTGATAAGCCTGCGGGCCAGAGCCTCTTTCACCTTATCTGGTGGCGGTGGTGCCATAAACGAAATAGCTGTCGAGGGGCGTGTGACTTTCGCAATAATGGTATTAGGCGCAATGGCATGGCCATTGCTCATTAAGCGCGCGCCAGTGAGACGGAACCTGACCAGTGCCAGGCTAGGTGCAATCAGACCTGACAGCTCCAGCGTCTCAACGCCAGCTTTCAACAAAGCCTCAATTAAATGAATATCTGCTTCAGGCGCCTTCCAATCTGGAACAAAGCCCACTCCGAAGCGCTTGGTCCCCAATTCGGCTTTGATCCTCGCTATATCCCTCAGCACTTTTTCTTTTCCAAGCTGTTGAGCACCGTAACTACAGAAAAAACCATTCTTGCCTGCCGCAATTACGAGATCAGCCGATGCAACACCATCTCTCAACGATCCTCCAATTAAGTTGGACCCAACATCATAGGTCTCTCTAAAATCTGGTGTAGACACAGTTTCGATCTGCTGCGACGATTCAGTGTCAATTGGAGGTGTCGAGTGGTTGCTAATGGAGTTTGTAGAGATTTCGATCGGCAAAGGCGTGGCTTTGAAATTGGTACGAATTTTCTCCAGCAAGCCTGTCAATACATGCCCCGGGCCGATTTCAATAAAATCCTGAGCTGCCTGATTAAGTAGGAAGTTAATACTGTCGGTCCATTGAACTGGACTAGATATTTGTTGCACCAGCTGATTTTTGATCGTGGCTGCGTCATGTGGCAGTGCGGTCACGTTCGAAATGACTGGCACCGTGAGCGTCCCAAAGTCAAAATCACGAACGTACGCCCTAAACTCATCTTGAATAGGTGCCATATAGCGCGAATGAAATGCTGCACTGACATTTAGCGGAACATAGCGAGCACCCTCACGCTCAAACAGTGCTTTGGCGGACTGTATGTCCTCCGCTTTTCCCGCAATCACACATTGATCTGGCGCGTTGTCATTCGCAAAGTCCAATGAGGCTAAAGAAGGCTGTCTCAAAATATTTGACACCTCCTCTTTGTTCAACCCAATCACAGCGGCCATACCGCCACCTCTAGGCGCTGAGGCCATTAGACTGCCACGTTTTTTTACTAGGGTCAGCCCCGTTGCAAAATCAAAAACCCCTGCAGCAAACAGGGCAGCAAACTCTCCCAGACTGTGTCCGATGAGATAATCTGGTACCGATACAGTATTTTCCATCTCAGACAGATAACTCATAGCTTCGATTGTAAAGAGAGCAGGCTGTGTGAAATCCGTCTGGGTAAGAACTTTCTGTGGATCTTGTAGGCATAACTCTTTGATTGAATAGCCGAGGATTTCATCTGCCTGAGCGACCAGTTCACGATGTTGATCAAAAAGATCTGCTCCCATCCCGCGCACCTGCGACCCTTGGCCCGGAAACATAAATACCTTGCCAGTCTTCATGCCGCTACAGCCTCGATAACATGATCGTTGATGATTAAAAGATCTAGCCCAGAGGTATGAAATACAGCCAATGCATCCTCAACCGAATGGATGATTGGTTTGCCCATTACATTAAAACTTGTGTTAAGCAGTACGGGAATATCCGTTTTTTCAAAAAATGCTGAAATAAGCTGGTGAAATGTCGGGTTTAAACTTCTGCTTACGGTCTGTAGGCGGCCAGTTCCATCGACGTGAACAACCCCTGGCACTTTGTGCTGCATTTCGGGTTTGAAGCGTAGCGCGCGCTCCATGTAAGGTGTCGGATGGTAGGCCTCAAAATACGCAGAGGCGTGTTCTTCCAAAATAGCAGGAGCAAACGGTCGGAACTCTTCCCGGAATTTAATAGAGGCGTTAATGCGCTCTTTAATGGTATCCGAACGTGGATCAGCTAAAATAGAACGATTTCCTAGCGCTCTGGGCCCAAACTCGGCGCGCCCGCGGGCCCAACCTACAATCTTGCCATTTAAAAGAGCTTCTGCCGTGTATGACATTATTTCAGATTCTGGCAGCACATGCACCTTAAGACCGCTATGTTCCTTTACCTTGTCCAGCATTGTTGATGACATTGTAGAACCCAGATACGGCGACTGGATTTTAGCTAGGCGCTGCGATGCTGGATTAGCCTCTTGCCAAGCAAGCAGTGCCGCACCGATGGCGTTCCCATCATCGGCAGGTGCGCTAAAAACGTGGCAGTTGGTAAATCCAGTCTGTTCCACTACCAATCCCGTGGCAGCGGAATTTAAGAGACATCCCCCCCCCATTGCCACATTTCGTAGCCCTGTCTGACGCTGAAGGTTTTGCAGAAATTCAATCATAACATTTGAAAAGATCGTTTGTGCCGTGTGCGCTAAATTCGCGACGTCAAGCGCGGGGCTGTTAGGACGCCGCCGAAAACGTTCTAGCTTTTTATATATTTGATACATTTCAGCAAAACTGCATTGGACCAAATTTAGCCCTTCGACTTGAACCAAGGGTATTAGAACTGCAGCAATATCCGGATCATAAGTGCCGTAAGACGCCAGCCCCATGACTTTCCACTCTTCACCAGAAAATAAGCCAAAACCGCACAGACGGCATATTGTCATGTAAAAGTAGCCCAAGCTGGTTGCCTGTCTGTGTACGGGCGTATCAATTTTTTCGATCCGCCCCTCTTTAAAGTAAAAACAGCTATAAGATCTACCCTCGCCATACCCATCAATCACGGCACAGGCCGACTCTTGGAAGGGACTTGTCAAACATGCGGTTGCTGCGTGCGAAAGATGATGATCAAATGACCTAATCTCTGGTTCAATATTATACTCGCTGGCACGTTCAGTTAGACCAAAGCGTAAATTGGCTCCAGTGATTTGGATGACAGGCGGTGCAGCCTGACGGCAAAATTGTGAAAAAGCATATTGATCCAACAAGGAGGGTGGCACATCCTCTCGGTTGGCGCGATCGATAAATTCGCCGAGCCTATCAAGGTCTGTGTTGTCTGCCATTTGCGCAACCATGCTAGCAGACCAAGGCTGGGCGAGAACAATACGTGCGCCCGCAGGGCAATGCTCTGCAATTGTTGCCGCCGTTCGCAAAAATTGATCGGGTGCATTGCCGATGGCTCTTTTGTTCTGCAATACCCGCTCCGTCGCCTCCGCGAAAACAACTTCTCCGTCAGGGCTAACAATCGCCATAGCGCTGTCGTGAAACGAATTGGCGATCCCAACAAAAAAGGTATTTTTATTGGGTGACATGATAATTCCTCGGATAGAGAAATTTTGAAGCGAATGTAGTCACACGCAGTGATATTATAAGCTCAATCGACAATAGGTTGACCACTAATAAATGCTCTGATCATTACGTTAGCATTCTTGGGCTGTGACAATGGAACCATATGGCTGGCGTCCAAAACTGAAAGATAATGGAGATTGCCCGAGTTTTGATAATATCCAGCAAATTCATTATCCACGATCCAAGGCTGGTATTGCGCATCCGCATATCCTTTTTTTCCGGGCCAGGGCGGCCCATCTTCATCACTTGCTAATTTGAGCAACAGCTTTTGTGTCGAAGAAGCACTTACAATGAGATCATCTTGACCATTGTACAAAAGCACTGGAATTTTTGCCAAAACCTTTAGCAATAAAGGGGCTGCGCTTTGGTAATAGTCACCTGTCAAAGAGGTGTATAGAAGCGGATTGCATGGTATAACGGTCCGCTTGCCGAACGCGGTTGCATTCAAAGCAGTTAAAGTTTCTGTGTTATTCATGTAGTCTTGAAAGACACTATCGCCTGCGGGCCAAGCCGTCGGTGTACCGATCATTGATACAGGCCCGAAATTTGCAAGATCCATAAGGTTGACCGCGTTTCCATCACTATTGGAGCTTTCTGCAACAACACGGGCGATCAAATAACGATAAAGAAGTTGGTCATTGCTCGCACCATTAAAAAGGAAGGTAAATAACGGCGGCAGGATGCTTCGCAGGTCTTCCGGTCCCCGCACAATGAGATCAATCATCTTGATGAAATCAACATTCGAAAACTTAACTGCGATTATCTCACCCTTATAGGCGTTGAGTAATGCTTTTAAAGCGGTGGCCTCAGAATTCCCCTGCAGCGCAACTGGCAGTTTCTCAAGGCCATCGTATGCCGTCATGAAATTAATAGACGGCATCTGCAACGGTTCTCCATCGCCCTTTGATCCGAAATTACCAACATCAGGCGCAATTCCAGCCACAGCCTGTTTTGCAATCTCATTTATTTTTCCAAGCGCAGAAATATTGATCACACCCGCTGCATGCGCCACCTGAGGTGCGGTTGTGATATGCGTTAGTGGATCGATCCATCCATTGCCGATTGCAACGCCTTTTAAATGTATTCCCGCTTTGTCGAAGCTTGGATCAGAAAGTATCGATGCCGCAAATGCGGGGATAAAGTGTCCAGCATAACTTTCCCCGGATATGTATAAATCACGTCCTTTAAAATTTGGGAACGCTTTATAAAATCCTTTTAAAAAGACCTTAAAATCTGTCGTCGCCTGATATTGCTCGTAGATTAAACTGTCATCGCCAGAAAAAGATAAACCGGTCTGAAGTGGCTGGTCGAGATAAACCAAGTTCGCGTGCGAATTCCACCCATTGGGATTATTAATCATGCTCCCATCTCCCTGTAAGTGCAGGGGGCCATTCTCCTCCATTTGCGCCGCCACGCTTGAACATCCAGGGCCACCGCTCAGCCAAATTACTACTGGATCACTTGCTGGAGCGCTTCGCGATTCCATCATCCAAAAAAACATTTTGTTTTTGCTGCCGTTAACGTCCTCGCCGACGTCGATATAGCCTGCAAATTGATCAAAAGACGCGGCGGTTGGCAAACCTGGTAAATTCTTCACCCTAAACTTCTCATCTGCCACACTGCCAGTTGCCGCACACAAACCAACAGAAATTATAGTGATTAACCTGATAAAAGTGGTGATGTCCCAACGCATAATTTTTGTCCTGTGAAAGCGTTCCATTAATTCTTTTTGAAAATACAAAATATTGTAAATTTTTACTAAGCAGCTGTTTTAGAGTATTAAATTTTGAGTATGTCGTTGTTTTAGAAAGCATGCAAGTTTCTAATTTAAATATGTTTTTTACACATTGCGTCACAACACTTAGTTGCAATTGAGATGTTTGGAGCAAGATATGGCGACCCTGTGGACCTTACTAAAGTCGCATGGCCAATTGCGTTAGTGACGTGTAGCCAAAGGTTTCTCGGAACTGTAATAAAATAAATGCACAGGCTAAACATTGCACACAGTCGTTTCTAATTCCGAAGCGTGACTGCGTGTTACGCCCGACATGCTGGAAGAATAGACGACCGCGGGGGTGGCCTGTTCGACTGGGGTCGATTGTAATCTGCACCGAGTTTAGGCTCATCAGCACAGACGTCACGATTGCAAATGTTTGGTTGTTAATTCGCATAATTCCTTCTTAAAGTCACATCACATGGCGGATTAAATATCTTTTCTGCGGATTGGTGACGTGTCCATCAAAACAACGTTTTGGGTCGGCTAAGAGAAGGCACTTTTTATGGAAACATGTTTACTTAATTGACGATGGGGTTGCCGTCGTCTGCGTCCTGCAACAAGCCATTAGCTCAAGCTCTGGGTGCCGTCCCATGCATTATTTATAATGCTAAGCGATTTGGTATCACACCTCCCCGAAATTAGATCAAAGAGGAAAGTATTAAGTGCGGGAACTTCTTGGGCGGATAGGAGATAACCTATCTGCGGTTTTGTGGAGTGGATCAGGTGGATTTGGCTGAAAGATGTGCCATGTCAACACATGTTGCGCGAATGACATCAGATTGACTGAATGTGTCTGTCCATTGGGTAACTCGTTTGCCAAATCGCAAGTCAATATAAATTCGATACCTTTTGTTTCCGATATTGTTTTTAATCGTGCGGCCTCAAATCCAAAGAACTCACCCACTAGCGGATAAAGTCCTTTGAAGAGCGTCTCTTTCCCAGAGAATGCGGCAGCAAGGGCGATGGCACGCGGTATATTTGAGCCTAAAATTACATCATCTTCATCTTCGTCTAACACAATTTTTGAAACCGATTTCATTGAGGACATGTTAAGGTTGGCCTCAACATCTACACCAACGAAAAGTCCAGGTTGGTTAGTCAGAATAACCGCGCACCAGTTCTGAGTGTGGCTAATTGTGCCATTAATCCCCCTTGGCCAGACTGGTGCACGATCTGGCCCGATTGGCAAATGCGCAGGCTGGCAACCAAAGTGCGCCAACGCTCGCAAAGCAAGCATGCGGCCCGCCAGATAATCCGCTCTTCGCTTTTCAACGGCTTTATCAAGTGTGTTTGGAAAGGTGACTCCCGCTACACCGTAAAGATCTTGGGAAAATGCACCCCTTTCTATACGCGACAGTAACAAAATAACGCTATCTTTGCCCGTTTGGATGGCCTTGGACGGGCCCAAAAAAGTGGAGAGTCGATCTTGTGTCACGTTGTTTTTAAGATGCCTGTAACCTTTATTGCCAATAACCATATGAGGATAATCAAGGCTCCGCAATAAAATGATTTAAACGTCGGATCTCATTATATCTGCCGCATTCTGCGGTGCGGTATATCTATGAAGCATTGCAGCGCAGTGATTAAGTTAGTTTTGATACTCTGTCTTAGC